>Ga0307515_10021841_pt1 | contig 11321 bp, 4 predicted proteins | sample 17_EM_MG_FD_194513 | JGI IMG/M metagenome (GOLD analysis project Ga0307515, IMG submission 194513) | Populus trichocarpa ectomycorrhiza microbial communities from riparian zone in the Pacific Northwest, United States - 17_EM | ecosystem: Host-associated > Plants > Roots > Unclassified | place... | reverse complement strand
GCTACGTCGCTGCGCGTGCACTACCGCCGCGCCGACGGCAACCATGCCGGCTGGCAGATCCACAGCTGGAACGCTGCGCAAAGCCCGAACTGGAACGCAGGCTGGAACGCGGCCGGCTCCGACGACTTCGGCGTCTATTACGACGTGCCACTGGCCTCGGGCAGCGGCTCGGTGGGCTTCCTGCTGCACAACGGCGACAACAAGGACAACGACGGCGCAGACCAGAGCTACACGCTACAGGCCGGTGCCAACGAGATCTGGCGGCTGCAGGGTGACGGCGTCAACTACGCCAGCAACCCGCTGCTGCTGGCCGCGCCCGACATCAAGACCGTGCGCGTGCACTACAAGCGCTTCGACGGCGGCTACGCCAACTGGGGCCTGCACCTGTGGAACGGCAGCGGGCTGAACTCCCCAGCGCTGCCGGCAGGCGTGCAGATCGAGAACTGGGGCCAGCCCGTGCCGCTGAGCGCGATGGCCGGCTATGCGGCCGTCGACGGTGAAGTCGTCTTCGACATCCCCGTGCTGAACCCGCAGGGCGACGTGAACCGCAAGGCGCTGGAATTCATCATCCACGGCCTGTCGTCCAACGAGAACGACAAGGACGGCCGCAACGACAACATCCGCGTCGAGTTCGCGGCGCTGAGTATCCAGAACCAGGTCGGCCAGATCTGGCTGGTGGAACGCGACACGACGGTCTACTTCGCGCCGCCCGATCTGCGCAGCGTCTCCAGTACCGATGCCCGCGCCGTGTGGCTGAACAAGACATTGGTGAAGTGGCCGCGCGTCACCCCCTCCGGCGTCGTGCGCCTGTACCACTCGGCCAACGGCCAGATCAGCGTCGCCGCCGAAGCCCAAGTGCAAGGCGCGGACGGCTTCATCACGCTGGACCCCTTCACCGGCACCGTGCCGGCCGCCGATGCGCTGCGCTTCAAATACGTCGGCAACGGCGCCGTGTTCAGCGTGCGCTCAACCGATGTGGCTCGCCTGCCCGCGCTGCACCAGCAGCAGCTCGTGCTCGTGCAGCAGGACGCGGCGGGCAAGGTGCAGAACGCCACGACCGCGCAGATCGCCGGCGTGCTGGACGACCTCTATGCCGCGGCCAACAACGTGCCCGACCTGGGTGCCGCCGCCAGCAACGGCAACACCAGCTTCAAGCTGTGGGCGCCGACCGCGCAAAACGTGTCCCTGGTGCTGACGACCGCCCTGGGCAATTCGGGGCTGACCCGCACGACCACGGAGCCGATGACGCGCGACGCCGCCACCGGCGTGTGGAGCCTGACCAAGCAAGGCCATCTGCAAGGCGCCACCTACCGTTACCAGGTGCAGGTGTTCGTCAGGGGCACGGGGCTTGTGAAGAACCTCGTCACCGACCCCTACTCTTTGGGCCTGACGATGGGCGGTCAGCAGAGCGTCGTCATGGACCTGCAAGCCCAGACGACCAAGCCCAAGGGCTGGGACCAGAGCGCGCCGCCCACCACCGTGGCCGCGCCGTCGGACCTGAGCATCTACGAGCTGCATGTGCGCGACTTCTCGATCAACGATGCCACCGTGCCCGCCGCCAAACGCGGCAAGTACTTAGCCTTCACCGAGAGCAACTCCAACGGCATGAAGCACCTCACGACGCTCGCCGCCGCCGGCCTGACCGACGTGCACCTGCTGCCGGTGTTCGACATCGCTAGCGTCAACGAGAAGAGCTGCACGACGCCCTCGCCGAGCGGCGCGCCGGACAGCGAATCGCAGCAGGCCACGGTGGCCGCCACTGCGGGCACGGACTGCTTCAACTGGGGCTACGACCCGCATCACTTCACGACGCCCGAGGGCAGCTATGCCAGCAACGCCAACGACCCGCTCGCCCGCGTCGTCGAGTTCCGCCGCATGGTGCAGGCGCTCAACGCCGCCGGCCTGCGCGTGGGCATGGACGTGGTCTACAACCACGCGACCTCGTCCGGCCAGAACGCCACCTCGGTGCTCGACAAGGTCGTGCCCGGCTACTACTTCCGCTACAACGCCACAGGCGGCATCGAGCGCTCGACCTGCTGCGAGAACACCGCGTCAGAGAACCTGATGATGGCCAAGCTGATGATCGATTCGGCCGTCACCTGGACGCGCGACTACCGCATCAGCTCGCTGCGTTTCGACATCATGGGCCACCACCCGCGCTCGGTCATCGAGGCGCTGAAGGCCCGCGTCAAGACGGCCACCGGCCGCGACGTGCAGATCGTCGGCGAGGGCTGGAACTTCGGCGAGGTCGCCAACGGCGCGCGCTTCGTGCAGGCCGAGATGCTGTCGCTGAACGGCTCGGGCATCGGCAGCTTCAACCCGCTGGTCCGCGACGCGGTGCGCGGCGGCGGCTGCTGCGATTCCGGCAACGCCGTCGTCGCCAACCAAGGCTATGTCAACGGCTTCTTCTATGACAGCAACGCCAACGCCTCCGGCCAGAGCCGCGGCGAGCTGATGTGGTTCGGCGACCGCCTCAAGGCGACGCTGGCCGGCTCCATCCGCAGCTTCCAGATGCAGACGAGCTGGGACGCGACGCTGCGCCTGGACCAGATCGACGTCGGCGGCATCCCGGCCGGCTGGGTGCTCGAGCCGGGCGAGGTCGTCAACTACGTGGAGAACCACGACAACCTGACGCTGTTCGACAACAACGCCTTCCGCCTGCCGACCAGCACGAGCAAAGAGGACCGCGCTCGCGTACAGATCCTGGCCAACGCCATCAATGCGTTCAGCCAGGGCGTCGCCTATTTCCACGCCGGCACCGACACACTGCGCAGCAAGTCGCTCGACAGGAACAGCTATGACAGCGGCGACTGGTTCAACCGGCTGGACTGGAGCTATGCCGACAACAATTTCGGCGCCGGCCTGCCGCCCTCGCGCGACAACGCAGACAACTGGCCGCTGGCCCGCCCACTGCTGGCCAACGTGCTGATCAAGCCCCACGCCAACGACATCGCCTGGACACGCGACGCCTTCCGCGACCTGCTCAAGATCCGCAAAAGCACCACGCTGCTGCGCCTGCGCACGGCCGAGGACATCAAGGCGCGGCTGAGCTTCCTGAACACGGGCTCATCGCAGGAAGCCACGGTGCTGGTCGGCCGCTTGAATGGCGTGGGCTATCCCGGCGCCAACTTCGATGAACTCATCTACCTGATCAACGTCGACAAGACCGCCAAGCAGCTGACGCTGCCCACGCTGGCCGGCCACGCGCTGGAACTGCACCCGGCGCACACCGCCGACCAGCGCGCTCGCGCAGCCACGTTCGACCGCACGACCGGCGCCTTCAACGTGCCGGCCCGCACGGCCGTCGTCTTCGTCGTCCGCCCCGCCGCATCCAACTGAGAACACAAGCCATGAACAAGCCACTCCAACGCCTGGCCGCTGCGGCTGCCCTCGCTCTCGCTTTCACCAGCATCACCGCGCAGGCCGCGCCCGTCGTCGTCGACGTCAGCGGCGCGCAGAGCATCAATCTGCAAGGCGAAGCCGGCAACACCGTCTGGCTCATCGACATCGGCGCCAACGCGGTGCTGAATTCGCTGGCCTGGACGCTGGACCTGGACGCTTTCGCACCGAGCAGCCTGGCAGAGATGCAGGTCAGCTTCGGCAACTCCAGCGGCCTGGATGTCGTCACCTTTGCGCCTGGCGGCGCCGACTTCATCAGCGGCACTGGCAGCTACACCGGCTCGCTCGACCTGACCGGCCTGGGCCTCGGCGCAGGTGCGGACGGCAAGCTACGCATCGAGTTCAGCGAGGGCTTCAAGGACTTCGCGCTGAACGTCACCGAGGGCCAGTGGGTCAGCGGCAATCTCAGCTTCGACGTCAGCACCGTGCCCGAGCCGGCTACTGAGGCGCTGGTGCTCCTGGGCCTCGGCCTGATCGGCGCGCATGGGCACCGCACCCGGCGCGGCTGAGTCGCGCATTATTCAAATCAAAGGCCCTGGCTGCCGCGCGTTTCAGCGTTTCGCATATTCGACGCGGTTACGGCCGGCATTCTTGGCACGGTAAAGCGCCTGGTCTGCGCGCGAGATCGATTCCGATATGTCTTCCACCGGCCGATACTCGGTCAGCCCCATCGACACCGTGACCTTGAAGTCATCTCCGAATCCGGGGAATCTGGTGGCTTCGATCAGCCGACGGATTCTCTCTGCACAGGCCATCGCGCCATCTGCACTCGCCTGCCCCAGGATCATCATGAACTCCTCTCCACCAAAGCGCGCTGAAAAATCGCAGCCACGCAAAGTCTTTTGCAGTGCGTTGGCCACCTCCTTGAGCACCTCATCTCCTTTGAGATGCCCAAAGCTGTCGTTGACCAGTTTGAAATGATCAATATCGACAACGACGATTGAGAATAGCTGGCCGGTGCGGTCGGCGCGATTCTTCTCGACGGACAGCACATCCATCAAATGGCGCCGATTGAACAGGCCCGTCAATTCATCATGAATCGACATATCGTGCACCATCTTCAATGCCTTTTCCAGTTCGGCATTGAGTTGGTGCGCAGCGTCCCGGCTTTGTTCAGCAGCGCTTTTCGCCGCCTTCACTTCGGATCTTTGACGGGCATACTGGTCGGAAAGATTGCAGATAAAAAGGGCGGCGGGGAGAAAACAGAGTGCGTAGAAAATCTCGACGCCCAGCGATCCCGGTTGTTTCAGATGGACGATTGCAACGTATGAGCCGGCGATCTGCAGCAATGTGGCGCTGGCAGTAACGATGAGGGACTGGACCAGGTTTGCGTTCGACAAGAGAAACGACAGCGCCATCAGGGCGCAAAACAGCGCAGCGCCGCGTACTTCCCTGAGAACGAGAAACCAGGCCGAATACATGACGAGCCAGACGGCAAACTGGCCGAAGAAGACGAAGTTGGCGAATTTCTTGGTAGCTACATTTTTCAGCCTGATCCACAGCAGGAATATCGCCGTAACACCTAGCGATATCGACGCAAGGAGCAAGACCTCAGAAAGCCTGACCGAAGAAATTCCTGCAAGGTAGGCCCCCAGAGTCGCAATCTGTGTGATGGCATACGCGACAAAAACCAGCGTCGTGTATTTGAGGAGGATCTTCTTTCGGCGGACGTTCTTGTCGAAATCTTGCGCAGCTTGCATGGTTGACGTCGCCTGACCTCTGTTGACCCATTCCTTGATTCCTCAACCGGCAAGACCGCGCACCAGCGTGTCCTCATGTCTTCCGGAAGCCGTTGGCGGAATATCGTTGCTTGTTCGCGCCGCTGCAAATCCAAGCCAACGGCGCGCTCAATCCAGCACGAACACGGCCGCGCTACGGGCCGGGACATCGAAGACGCCGTGAACCGCCTTGGCCTCGCGTGCCACGCGCCGATCCGCCGCCTGTGAATGGCGCTGCGCCGGGTGCAGGCGCCAGGCGGCAGAGGCCTCCTCGGGGAGCCTCAGCACCTGCGCCGTCGGCGCGACGTTGATCAGCGTCATCACGGCTTTGAAGCCCGCGCCCGGCAGGCCCTTTCCGTCGATGCGCGTCGCCACCAGCACCGGGTTCTGGCTTGGGCCGCTGCCGGGGAAGCTCAACCGCTTCTTGATCTCGGCGGCGCTGCTCAACCGCAGCAGCGGCGTGCTGGCGCGGATCCGCAGCAGGTCGCGGAAGACGTCGCGCGCCCAGGCGATCTCGCCCGGGCCGGGGGCGATTGATCCGTCGGCCAGCCGCTCGCGGGCCAGCGCCCAGTCGCGGCCGTCCTTGCCATAGTTGTCCTGCTTGGGCGGCAGGCCGGTGCCGAAGTGGTTGCTCTGGTAGCTCCAGTCCAGCCGGTTGAACCAGTCGCCGGAGTCGTAGCTGTTGCGGTCCATGCTCTTGCTGCGCAGGATGTCCTGGCCGGCATGGAAGTAGGCAATGCCCTGGCTGAAGGCCACCACCGCCGCGCCCAGCATCTGCACGCGGGCGCGATCCTCGCGGCTCGTGGCGAGCGGCAGCTTCAGCGCGTTGATGTCGAACAGCGTCTGGTTGTCGTGGTTCTCCACGTAGTTGACGACCTCGCCGGGCTCGGACGCAAAGCCGGCCGGCTGGTCGCCGCCGTAGGGAATGGCGTCGAGGCGCTTGGTCTCGCCGCGCCAGGTCGTCAGCTGATAGCCGCGCAGCGAGCCGGCCAGGCCGACGCGGATCATGTCGGCCGCGGCCAGCAGGTCGTCGCGCGAGCGGTCGTCGCCCAGCGTGTTGGGCGCGTAGACAAGGCCATTGAGCCAGCCCTGGTTGCGCACACTGTCGTCGCCGCCCTCGCCTGCGCTGCCGCCGCGTGCGGCATCGCGGCCGCGGTCGCTGAAGGAGCCGATGCCGCTGCCGTTCAAGCTCAGCTGCGAGGCCTGCTGGAAGCGCGCGCCGTGAGCCACCTCGCCGAAGTTCCAGCCATCGCCCAGCAGTTGCACGGGCCGGCCGGCTTCGGCATCGACGCGCTTCTGGAGCCGCTCCATGGCCTCGCGCGGCTGGTGGCCCATCAGGTCGAAGCGCATGGAGTCGATCTTGTATTCACGAACCCACAGCGCTGCCGAGTCGATCATCAGCTTGGCCATCATGCGGTGCTCGGTGGCCGTGTTGTCGCAACAGGTGGAGCGCTCGACCTCACCGTTGGCATTGAGGCGGTGGTAGTAGCCCGGCACGAGCCGGTCCAGCACGGACTTGGGTGCCTGGCCGGCCGCCGCCATGTGGTTGTAGACCATGTCCATGCCGACGCGCAGGCCGGCCCGGTGCAGGGCCATCACCATCTGCCGAAACTCGACAACGCGCCGGAGCGGGTCGGTCGCGAAGCTGCCCTCGGGGGCGTTGAAGTGCCAGGGGTCGTAGCCCCAGTTGAAGCAGTCGTCGGCGGCGACGGTCATGACGGCAGCCTGCTGGGCCTCGCTGTCGGCCGGCGCGTTCGGCACCTCCGGCGTCTTGCAGCCGCGCTCGGGCACGCTGGCGAGGTCGAAGACAGGCAGCAGGTGCACGTCCGTCATGCCCGCCTTGGCCAGCGCCTTCAGGTGCTTCATGCCGTTGGCCGCACCCTCGGTAAGGGCCAGGTACTTGCCGCGCCAGGCGGGGCGCACCGTCGCGTCGCTGATGGAGAAATCGCGCACATGCAGTTCGTAGATGAGCTGGTCGGTCGCTGCCTTCACGCGTGTCGGGCGCGGCGTGGCGCCCCAGCCGCGCGGCTTCAGCGCGGGGGACGCGAGATCGGCGACGACGCTGCGCTGCGAGTCCGCCGTCAGCGCGACCGAGTAGGGATCGGTGACCAGGTTGCGCACGCGGCCGTGCGTGGGTGTGACGACGTCGACAAGGTAGCGGTAGGCCTGGCCGCTCAGGTCGCCCGGCAGCGTGGCGCGCCAGACACCCGTGGCCGTGTCGAACTGCATCGCGTCGGCGGCGACGGCAGGCGCCTTCGCGCCTTGGTGGCGGCACAGCAGCACACGCTGGGCCGTCGGCGCCCAGACGGAGAAGCCGGTCCGTGCCTTGGCCGGATGGGCGCCCAGGTCGCTCACGGATTCGGCGGCGGCATAGAGGTCGTCCAGCGCGCCGGGCGTCTGCACGCCGGTGGACGCAATGACGCGGCCGTCCGCCGTCTCGTGCACCAGCAGCGCCTGTTCGCGCAGCAACGCAGCCACGTTCACGCCATTCGCCACCGCAAAGCGTGGCCCGTCGCCGATGAAGCGAAAACGCACCGGCAGCGCGGCGGCGCTCGGTTGCAGTTCGACCGCCCCGTCGCCGCCCGCCATCACGTCAGCCTTCACTGCCCGCAAGCCCGCTGCGCGCGAGTGATGCAACCGCAGCCGCTCACCCGTCTGCAGCTTCAGCCCCGGCCATTGCAGCGTGCGCGCGTCCAGCCAATAGGCCTCGGCCGAAGCGCTGGCGGCGGGCGATGGCACCGGCACCGGCGCATTGCAGTCGTCGAGATCGCCCGCCCGCACGGCCGTGGCGATCAGCATCAGACCCAGCAGCGCAAACAGCTTGGGGCGAGGCGTCATGGGTGTCTCCTGTTGTGCGGAGATAGTAGCAAAACTACATTTATCGAAATCCCGCTATCGCTTCGCTCATGCACCTCGGTATGCTCGACGCCAATCTGATAAGTAGTTTGATTACATTGACGCCCGCCTCGACCAGATTCGTCGGCCCTCGCCCGCCCCCGCGCCAATGCTGCGCGCCCACCTGTCCGCGCTGAAGCCATGCCCATGCGACTCCTCCTCTCCATCGCGCTCGCCCTTGCCGGCGCCACCGCGCAAGCCCAGATCGACACCCGCCCCGTACCCGCCCAGCCGCGCGCAAGCACCTTGCCGGCCAACTGGCAGCAAGGCGTCTTCATGGAAGTCTTCGTGCGCGGCTACCAGGACAGCAACGGCGACGGCATCGGCGACCTGCGCGGCCTAACACGCAGGCTGGACTACCTGAAGAAGCTCGGCGTCAGCGGACTGTGGCTGATGCCCATCACCGCCAGCTCCGACCACGACCACGGCTACGCGACGACCGACTTCCGCGCCATCGAGCCGCAGTACGGCACGCTGGCTGACTTCGACGAACTGATCCGTGAGGCGCACAAGCGCGGCATCGCCATCGTCATGGACTACGTCATCAACCATGCGTCCTGGGAGTTCCCGCCCTTCCAGCAGGCCGCGGCCGACCGCAACAGCCCCTGGCGCAGCTGGTTCGTCTGGAACCCCGAGCCCGGCCCGGGCTGGGACATCTGGGGCAAGTACCCCTGGTACGACGCCGCCACCAAGCCCTGGGACTGGCCCGGCGAGCTGAAGGATCTGCCCGCGCCGAAGCCCGGAGCACCCGACGTGTTCTTCGGCACCTTCGGCCCGCACATGCCCGACTTCAACATGCGCAACCCGGCGGTGGTGCAGTACCACGAGGACTCGCTGCGCTTCTGGCTCAACCGCGGTCTGGACGGCTACCGGCTGGACGCCGTGCCTCACCTCATCGAGAACAACGCCAAGGACTGGAACGACCAGCCCGAAAGCCGCGTGCTGACCAAGCGCTTCCAGGACCTCATCAAGAGCTACCCGGGCCGCTACGTCGTCTGCGAGGCCACGGCCGAGCCCATCGCCTACGGCAAGCCGGAGCTGTGCGGCGGCGCCTTTGCCTTCAACCAGAACTACGAGCTGATGAAGGCTGCCAAGGGCGATGCCGCAGCCGTGACGAAGGTGGCCGACTACTACCGCGCCATGTCGCCGACGATGGCGACCTTCCTGCACAACCACGACATCTTCACCGGCCAGCGCGTGTGGGACCAGCTGCACGGCGACGAGGCCCGCTACCGCCTGGCGGCGGCGAGCTACCTGCTGCTGCCGGGCACGCCCTTCGTCTACTACGGCGAGGAGATCGGCCTGGCCGGCATCGACGTCAAGGACGCAAGGGACGACGCGCCGCTGCGTTCGCCGATGAGCTGGACGGCGGCGGGTGGCTTCTCCACCAACCCGCAGCCCTTCCGCCCGCTGGCGCTGAACCGCAGCCGGCATAACGCCGAATCGCAGCAGCGCGACGCGAACTCGCTGTTCAACTTCTACCGCGAGCTGATCTCGCTGCGCCGCACGTCGCCCGCGCTGACACTGGGCCGCTACGAAGCCGACAAGGCCGAGGGCCACCTTTGGACCTTCCAGCGCGTGCACGGCAAGGAGCGCGTACTGGTGGCCATCAACTACGGCGACGCGCCCGCCACGCTGGACCTGCCGGCCCGCGCTCGCAAGCTCTACCCCAAGGCTGGCGCCCGCACGACGACGCTGCCGCCGCTGTCCGTGCGCGTCTACACCCTCAAATGAACATGACCCGATTCCTCACCCGCAGCCTGCTCGCCGCGCTGCTGATCTCATCCGCCCCCGCCTTCGCAGCCGGCGTCGACCGCATCGAGCCGCCGCACTGGTGGGTTGGCATGCGCGACACCCAGCTCGAACTGATGGTGCACGCGCCCGGCATCGCCAAGACCAAGGCCAAGCTGCATGCGCCAGTGGCCGGCGTGCGCCTAAAGGCCAGCAGCCGCCTGGACAGCGACAACTACCTCTTCGTCGCGCTCGACGTTGCGAACAGCACCAAGCCTGGCACGCTGACGCTCGACTTCATCGCCGCCGACGGCAAGACGGTCGTCGCCAGCCAGGCCTACCCGCTGCGCGCCCGCGCGCCCGGCTCAGCCCAGCGCCAGGGCTTCGACAGCCGCGATGCGATCTACCTCGTGGTGCCCGATCGCTTCGCCAACGGCGACCCGGGCAACGACAACGCCGGCAAGCTCGGCGACCCGGTCAACCGCGCCAATGCCGACGGCCGCCACGGTGGCGACATCCAGGGCATCGCCGACAAGCTCGACTACATCGCCGGCCTGGGTTTCACGCAGCTCTGGCCCACGCCTCTGGTGGAGAACCACCAATCGGAATACAGCTACCACGGCTATTCGCCCACTGACCTCTACAAGATCGACCCGCGCTTCGGCACGAACGACGACTACCGCGCGCTGGTCGCCAAGGCGCGCGCCAAGGGCCTCGGCACCATCCACGACATCGTGCCCAACCACATCGGCTCGGGCCACTGGTGGATGGCCGACCTGCCCTCGCGCGACTGGGTCAACCAGCACGCGCAGTACACCGAGACCAACCACCGTCACGTCACACAGATCGACCCCTACACAGCGCCCAGCGACCTGGAGCGCTTTGCCGGCGGCTGGTTCGTGCCGACGATGCCCGACCTCAACGGCCGCCAGCCAAAGATGGAGCGCTACCTGATCCAGAACGCGATCTGGTGGGTGGAAGACGCGGGCCTCAGCGGCCTGCGCGTAGACACCTATCCGTACTCCGACAAAGCCTTCCTGGCGCGCTGGTCGGGCGCCGTCATGCGCGAGTACCCCAAGCTCACGCTGGTGGGCGAGGAGATGACGGCCAACCCGCTGCAGGTGAACTACTGGCTGGCCGGTAGACCGAAGCACGACGGCTACGTCTCTTACATGCCCAGCATGATGGACTTCCCGCTGCACTACTGGCTGCGCGAAGCGCTGATGGAGCCCGACAACAAGGGCTACGGCACCGGCTGGGGCAAGCTCTACGAGGCCATGGCCAACGACGCGCTTTACCCGGAGCCGACGCGCATGGTGCTGTTCGAAGGCAACCACGACACCAACCGCATCTTCTCGGCCATGGGCGAGGACGTCGGCCTGAACCGCATCGCTATCACCTTCATTGCCACCACCGCGCGCACGCCGCAGTTCTTCTACGGCAGCGAGATTCTGATGAAGAGCCCCATCGAGCGCTCGGATGGCGTCGTGCGCTCCGACTTCCCTGGTGGCTGGGCGGGCGATGCAGTCGACGCCGTCTCGGGCCGTGGCCTCACCGATGCGCAGCGCGACGCCCAGA
>Ga0307515_10021840_pt1 | contig 11321 bp, 9 predicted proteins | sample 17_EM_MG_FD_194513 | JGI IMG/M metagenome (GOLD analysis project Ga0307515, IMG submission 194513) | Populus trichocarpa ectomycorrhiza microbial communities from riparian zone in the Pacific Northwest, United States - 17_EM | ecosystem: Host-associated > Plants > Roots > Unclassified | place... | reverse complement strand
CCCTGGAGCCGCTGGCCAATCCGACCCTGGTGATCGTCGCCGCCGACGGCAAGCCGATCGCCCGGCGCGGGTCCTACAAGGAGGCCCCGGTCGTGGCGTCCAAGCTGCCGGCCTATGTGCCGGGGGCCTTCATCGCCATCGAGGACCGGCGCTTCTACAGCCACATGGGCATCGATCCCAAGGCGATCCTGCGGGCCGTGGGCGCCAACGCCAAGGCCGGCGGGGTGTCGGAGGGCGGCTCGACCATCACCCAGCAACTGGCCAAGAACGCCTTCCTGTCCAACAAGCGCACCTTCCGGCGCAAGATCCAGGAGGTGCTGATCGCCCTATATCTGGACGCCCGCCTGTCGAAGGACGAGATCCTGTCGCGCTACCTGTCGTCGGTCTATTTCGGCGACGGCACGTTCGGGCTGCGCGCGGCCGCGCGGCACTATTTCGACAAGACGCCCGAGACCCTGTCGGTCGGCGAGGCGGCCATGCTGGCGGGCCTGGTCAAGGCGCCGTCGCGCTGGGCGCCCACCGAGAACTTCGCCGGCGCCAAGACGCGGATGAAGACCGTCCTGGGCGCCATGGTCGACACCGGGGTGATCACTCAGAGCCAGGCGACGTCCGCGGTGAACCAGGTGAAGGTCGAGGCCGGCCGCAAGAAGCTGCCGGTCGGCTCCTACTTCGCCGACTGGGTGTTCCCCCAGGCCAAGGCGGTGTTCGAGGACACCTATGGCGAGACGGTGGTGCGCACGACGCTGGACTCCGATCTCCAGGCCCAGGCCGAGAAGATCCTCGACCAGGCCATCGCCCGCGACGGCAAGGTCCTGAACGTCACCCAGGGCGCGATCGTCGCCATGCGCAAGGACGGGAGCATCCTGGCGATGGTCGGCGGGCGTGACTACAAGGTCAGCCAGTTCAACCGCGCCGACGGCGACCGCCCGCCGGGCTCGGCCTTCAAGCTGTTCGTCTATCTGGCCGCCATGCGCCAGGGCATGACCCCGACCAGCCCGATCCTCGACGCGCCGGTCCAGGTCAGCGGCTGGACGCCCAAGAACCACGAGAGCAAGTACGCCGGCCGCGACGTGCCGCTGATCACCGCCTTCGCCGCCTCGTCCAACGTGGCGGCCGTGCGCCTGGCCCACGACATCGGCCGCGATGCGATCGTCCGCACCGCCCGCGACCTGGGGATCACCGATCCGATCCCGGACGACCTGACCCTGGCGCTGGGCACCGGGCCGATGAGCCTGGTGCGGCTGACGGCGGCCTATGCGGCCATCGACGCGGGCGAGGCGCCGATCATCCCGCACGGCCTGGCCGACTGGAAGAAGCCCGCCAATGTCCATCCGCTGACCAAGGCGGAACTGGCCGGCATGCGTGACCTGCTCCGCTCGGCCACTCAGCGCGGCACGGGCATCGAGGCGGCCATTCCCGGCGCGTTCGGCAAGACCGGCACCAGCCAAAGCTACCGCGACGCCCTGTTCGTTGGCTATGTCGGCGACATCGTGATCGGCGTGTGGGTCGGCAACGACGACAACAGCGCCATGAACGGCGTGGTCGGCGGCGGCCTGCCGGCCAAGATCTGGAAGAGCGTGGCCAGCTACGCCGTGAACCGCAACGCGCCCAAGGCGCCGGTGGTGGAAGAGGGCGACGACGCCGTCTCGGCCGCCGAGGACGCGACGCTGCTGAACCCGGATGGGACGCCGGTGGATCCGGCCGCGCCGGTGGACGGTGCGGCCGTGGCGCCGGTGGATGGCGTGGCTCCGGTCGCGCCTGTCGCGCCGGCGGCGCCCGCGGCTCCCGTGGTCAATGCGCCGGCAGCTCCGACGGTGGCGCCAACGGCGGATAGGCCGGCGAACTAGGGCTCACCTCCAAAGCCGCTCATCCCGGCGAACGCCTACTTCGCCGCGCTGGCCGCCCTTAGGGCGATCTCTTCGCGCTTGGTCGCCAACCGCTCGCGCGTCTGCTCCATGGCCTCCAGCTCGGCCGTCAGCAGCAGGTTCTCGATCAGCCCGCCCAGGTGGGTCTGCATGGCGGCGCGGGCGGACTTGGGGTCGCGGGTGCGCAGGGCCTCGATGATGTCCTGGTGCTCGTCGTTCAGCGGTCGCTTGCGCACGTGCCGGGCCTTTTCCAGCATCTGCATGCACAGGCGCGACTTGTAGCGCAGGTCCCAGGTGTTCTCGACGACGCGGACGATGGCGCTGTTGCGGGTGGCCTGGGCGATGGAGATGTGGAACTGGCGGTCGGCCAGTTCGGACTGTTCCTTGGTCGACAGCTCGCTGTTCATCTCGACGACCAGGGTCTCCAGATAGGCCAGTTCCTCGTCGGTGATCAGGGTGGCGGCCAGGGCGGCGGCCTCGCCCTCGAACAGGCGGCGGGCCTCGGCCTGGTCGAAGGCTCCGATGTCCAGATCGCGTGGCGCGGGCGGCGGCGGGGCGCCGGAACGGACATAGACGCCCGAGCCCTGGCGGGCCTCCAGCAGGCCGCGCATCTCCAGGGCGATCACCGCGCGGCGGACCGTGGGACGGCTGACGTTGAACGCCTCGGCCAGGTCGCGCTCGGAGGCCAGGCGCTGGCCGGGCTGATGACGGCCGTCGGCGATGGCCTGGCCGATCGCCGCGGCGACCCGCTGGTACAGGCGCAAGGGATTGGCTGCCGGCGTCGTTGTCATCGTGTCTCTATGGCCCTCTCGACGGCGCTATTCTAGGTCGCGTCGAGAGGGAAGGGTAGGGCCTCAGTCCGCCGCCGGAGGCGGGCCGCCGCTGCTCATCGCCTTGTTGGTCAGCCAGATGCAGGGGATCAGCAGCACCGTCAGCCAGGCCGAGGCGCGGAAGAAGTCGACCGTGGCCAGCAGATAGGCCTGGTTGACCACCTGATTGGTCACCGCCCCCACCGCCTGGGCGTGACTCAGGCCCACGGCCTGCAGGTGCTCGATCGCCTGCAGCCAGGTGGGATCGTCCGACGCCATGGTCTCGGCGAGCCGCGTCTGGTGCAGCGACTCGCTGCGTTCCCAGATCGTGGTGGTCAGGGAGGCGGCGAAGCTGCCGGCGGTGATCCGCGAGAAATTCGACAGGCCCGAGGCCGACGGCAGTTGGTGCGGCGGCACGCCGTTCAGCGAGATGGTCACCATCGACAGGAAGAAGGCGCTCATCGCCACCCCCTGCATCAGCATCGGCCAGACCAGCGACTTGAAGTCGGCGTCCGGCGTGAAGCCCGAGCGCATGTAGAACGAGGCCGCGAAGGCCAGCATCGCGATGGTCGCGACCCACCGGGCGTCGATCTTCTGCATCAGCTTGGCCGCGAACGGGGTGAGGATCACGGCGACCACGCCGCTGGGCGCGGCCACCAGTCCGGCCCAGGTGGCGATGTAGCCCATCCGGGTCTGCAGCCAGAGCGGCTGCAAGAGGTTGCTGCCGAAGAACACCGCATAGGCCAGGCACAGGGCCAGGGTGCCCAGGGCGAAGTTGCGCGACTTGAACAGCGACAGGTCGACGATCGGGTGCTTCTCGTGCAGTTCCCAGATCACCCAGGCGATAAAGCCGACGATGGCCACCAGGGTTTCGACCACGATGGCCGGCGAGTTGAACCAGTCGACCTCCTTGCCGGTGTCCAGCATGACCTGCAGGGCGCCGACCCAGACCAGCAGCAGCATGAAGCCGGTGGTGTCGATCGGGACCTTGCGGGTCGGGGTCTCGCGATTGCTCATCCCGCGCCAGCATAGGAAGGCGCAGATCAGGCCGACGGGCACGTTGATCAGGAAGATCCACGGCCAGGCGATGTTGTCCGAGATATAGCCGCCCAGGATCGGGCCGCAAATCGGCGCCACCAGGGTCGTCATCGACCAGATGGCCAGGGCCGTGCCACGTTTGTTGGGCGGAAAGATCATGATCAGCAGGGCTTGCGAACCCGGGATCATCGGTCCCGAGACCAGGCCTTGCAGCACACGGAAGCCGATCAGCGACGGCAGGTTCCAGGAGATGCCGCAGAGGAACGAGGCCAGGGTGAACAGCAGCACCGAGACCACGAAGGTCTTGACCACGCCGTAGCGACCCATCAGCCAGCCGGTCAGCGGCACCGAAACGCCGTTGGCCACCGCGAACGAGGTGATCACCCAGGTGCCCTGGCTGTTGCTGACGCCCAGATTGCCGGAGATGGTCGGGATCGAGACGTTGGCGATGGTGCTGTCCAGCACCTGCATGAAGGTGCCGAGCGCCAGGGCCACGGCGGTGACGCCCAGCATCATGCCGGCCAGCGGCGCGGGGCCGGCCGGCGCGGCGCCTGCGGGGGGTGAAGAGTCCTGGGCGGCCATGCGGCGCTCCTTGGAAGACGCGGACTACTTGGAGGTGTCGATCGTGGCCTTCATCGACAGGCCCAGGCGCAGGGGGTGTTCCTTCAGCTCGGCCGGATCCAGCGCGATGCGGACCGGCAGGCGCTGCACGATCTTGATCCAGTTGCCCGAGGCGTTCTGAGCCGGGATCAGCGAGAAGGCCGAGCCGGTGCCGCCCGACAGGCCCTTCACCCGGCCGTGGAACTTCACGCCGCTGCCGTAAAGGTCGGAGGTCAGGATCACCGGTTGGCCGATGGCCACCTTGTCCAGCTGCACTTCCTTGAAGTTGGCGTCGACGAAGGCGTCGGTGGTCGGGACGATGGCCATCAGCGGCGCGCCGATCTGGACCTGCTGGCCGACTTGCACGGCCTTCTTGGACACCACGCCGGCCAGGGGCGCGCGCAGCACGGTGCGGTCCAGCGCCAGTTGGGCGGAGGCGAGGCGGGCCTCGGCGGCGGCGATTTCGGGGTTCTTGTTGGCGGGCAGGCCCGAGATCAGGGCGGTGTTGACGTCGCGGCTGCCCTCGGCGGCGGCGCGCGTGGCCTTGGCTTGAGCGAGCGCGGCGCGGGCCTCGGCCACGGCCGACTGGGCGTTAGTGAACTGGCTCTGGGCGGTGGTCAGTTCCTCGCCCGAGACGGCTCCGGAATTGGACAGGGCCTTGCGACGCGACAGCTCGATCCGGGCCTGTTCCAGGCTGGCCTGGGCGCCGGTCACGCCGGCCTGGGCGCGGGCGATGTCGGCGTCGCGGGCCGCCACCTGGCCGGCCAGGGCCGTGTCGCTGGCGAAATAGCCCTGCACCTTGCGCTGGGCCTGGCCGAGCGCCGCCTGGGCTGACAGCACGGCGATCCTGGCGTCCGCGTCGTCGATCACCACCAGCGGCTGGCCGGCGGCGACGACCTGGGTTTCGGAAACCAGCACCTTGGCGACCGGCCCGCTGACCAGCGGCGTCACCTGGGCGACCTCGGCCCCGACATAGGCGTTGTCGGTCTCGACATGGTGCGCGCCGATGAAGAAGGCGTAGAGCGCCCAGATCACGATCCCGATCACCACCACGACGGCGAGGCCGGTCAGCAGTTGGCGGCGATTGCCGTTGGGCTTGGCGCTAGGTTGGGCGGGGGAGGCGGCGGTGTCGGCCATGGGGGAGGTCCTGGAGGCGCGAAAACGGGAGGTGGCGAAGCGGTTTGAGTGGCGGCGTCAGGTCGGCGTGAAGCCGCCGCCGAGGGCGCGCACCAGGGCGACGTCCAGGGTCAGGGCGCGGCTTTCCAGATCGGCGACGATCCGGCGCTGGGTCAGCACCGCCTGTTCGGCGATCAGCACGTTCTGATAGGTCGAAAGGCCGCCCTGGTAGCGCAGCTTGGCGATGCGGAAACCGTCCTCGCTGGCGGTCAGGGCCGTGCGGCTCTCGCCCAGGCGGGTGTCGAGGGCGCGTTCGCTGGCGGCGACGTCGGCGACGTCGCGCAGGGCCTGGGTGACGGCGGAGTCGTAGGCGGCCACCGCGCTGTCGCGGTCGGCCTCGGCGACCCGGAGGTTGGCCTTCAGCCGGCCCCCCTCGAAGATCGGCAGGCTGACGGCGGGTCCCACGCTGCCGACGTCCGAGCCGCTGTCGAACAGCTTGTCCAGGTGCAGCGACTGCACGCCGATCGCGGCGGCCAGGTTGACGTTGGGATAGAAGGCCGCCTTGGCCTGGCCGATCCGCTTGCTGGCGGCCTCGGCGCGCCACTTGGCGGCGACGACGTCGGGGCGGCGGCCGATCAGGTCGGCGGCGAGGTTGGCGGGCAGGCCGAACGGCTTGAGGCTGGCGACCGCGGGGCGAGCGATGGCCAGACCACGATCCGGACCCGCGCCCAGCAAAGCGGCCAGGCCGTTGCGGGTCTGGGCGATCTGTTCGTCGACGGCGGCCAGTTCGGCGCGGGCGTTGGGCGGACCGGCCTCGGCCTGGCGCAGCTCGCCGCGCGTATCGAGACCGTTGGTCACCCGGTCGCTGACCAGGTTCAGCGTCTCCTGGCGCAGGGCCACGGACCGTTCGGCTACGTCGCGCTCGGCATAGAGCCGGGCCAGGTCGGCATAGGACGCCGCGACCGAGGTGGCCAGCATCAGCCGAGCCTGGGCGGAGTCGGCCTGGGCGGCGCGAGCTTCCGAGGTGGCGGCGGCGACGGCCGCGCGGTTCTTGCCCCAGAAGTCCAGCTCCCAGCTGAAGTCCAGGCTCAGCCGGCCGTAGTCGTTATAGCCCTGGGGCACGAAGTCGGCGGGGATGCCGTTGTTGTAGCTCTGCTTGGAGCGCTCGACGCCGCCGTTGGCGCTGACGCCGGGCAGCTGCGCGGCCTTGGCCTGGTTGGCCAGGGCCTGGGCGCGGCGCAGGCGGGCCTCGGCTTGAGCCAGGGTGGGCGAGCCGCTCAGGGCCTCGTCGACCAGGGCGTCCAGCTGGGTGTCGCCATAGGCTTTCCACCAGGCGTCGACCGGCCAGGCGGCGGCGTTCGAGGCGGCCAGGGTCTGGGCCGTGGCATAGGCCTCGGGGGCCTTGGCTGCCCGGGTCGGGGCGGCGTCGGGCATCGTCGCGCAGGCGCTGGTCAGCAGGGCGGCCAGCAGGATCGAGATCGTGACCCCCAGCTCGCGGGATCGCACCGGCCCCACGGCGCCTTGCGAAGCGGATGACTTGTCCGGGGCGTTGAGGGTCATGAGCGGCCGACCTTGAATTGACCGTACTGTACGGTCATATGGTAGCGCTGATATAACCCACGGCTTGACGGGATCAAGGGGGACCCCGAAGGAAAGACATGATGCAGGACGTGAAACCGCGTCTCGACCGAGACGCCCGCCGCGAAGCCATCCTCGACGTCGCCAGCGACGTCTTCCTGGAGGAGGGCTACGCCAACGCGTCCATGTCGACGATCGCCGCGCGGCTGGGCGGATCCAAGGGCACGCTCTACAACTACTTCAAGAACAAGGAGCAGCTGTTCGCGGGCTATGTGGTGCGCCACTGCGCCTGGCAGCGCGACGCCATGTTCGAGATCTCGTCCGAGATCGACGACATCCGCGCGGCCCTGACCAAGGTCGGGCGCAGCTATCTGTCGATCGTGCTCAGCGACTTCAGCATGGCCAATTTGCGGGTGATTGTCGCCGAGGCCCAGCGCACGCCCGAGATCGGCCAGGCCTTCTACGAGGCCGGTCCGAGGAGCGGTTCGCAACTGCTGGGCGCCATCCTGAAACGGGCCGCCGACAGCGGTCAGCTGAAGATGGACGACCCGGTCCGCGCCGCTCACCAGTTCATCGCCCTGTGCCAGAACCGCATGCTGAAGGCGCGGCTGTGCAACGCCATGGCCGCACCGACGCCGGACGAGATCGATCGCGAAGTGTTGCCGGCCGTCGAGATGTTCCTGGCGGCCTACGGGACGGGTCGCTAGCGCATCGTGCGGCTTGCTTTAGGCGTTTTCCGCTTGGCGCGACGGCCGTAAGGCGGCACTTGGTCGGCCAAAGGCGGCGCCGCTGATCGGCGCCGCGCAGGACGGAAAGCCCAGCCATGCAAGGCGTCACGATCGTCGACCACCCCCTGGTCCGCCACAAGCTGACCAAGATGCGCGACAAGGACACCTCGACCAAGACCTTCCGCGCCCTGATGCGCGAGACGGCGACCTTGCTGTGCTACGAAGTCACCCGCGAGCTGGCCACCCACACCATCCGCATCGAGACGCCGGTGGCGCCGACCGACGCCGAGGTGATCGCCGGCAAGAAGCTGGTCTTCGCCCCCATCCTGCGCGCGGGCCTGGGCATGGCCGAGGGCATGCTGGACCTGGTGCCGTCGGCGCGGGTGGCGCACATCGGCCTGTTCCGCGACCCGACCACGCTGGAAGCGGTCGAGTACTACTACAAGACCCCCGAGGACATCGCCGACCGTTTGGTGATCGTGGTCGACCCGATGCTGGCCACCGGCCATACGGCGGTCGCGGCCATCGCCCTGCTCAAGCGGTCGGGCGTCACCGACCTGCGCTTCGTCTGCCTGGTGGCCTCGCGCCAGGGCGTCGAGACCCTTCGGGCCGCCCATCCCGACGTACAGATCTGGACGGCGGCGGTCGACGCCGAGCTGAACGACCACGGCTACATCGTGCCCGGCCTGGGCGACGCCGGCGATCGCACCTTCGGAACCCGTTAAACCCAGGCGGGAGATCGCTTCCACGACGCGGGGCGGCGCGTTAACCTTGGGGCATGTCGTTTACGCCTCTGATTTTCGTCGTCGATGATGATCCCGTCACGCTGGAGCTGATCGAGGCCAGTCTGAGCATGGACGGCCTGGCGGTGCGGACCTTCGGTTCGGTCGCCCAGGTCCTGCCGGCCTTGTCGCGCGAGACGCCGCACCTGCTCCTGCTGGACGTGCGCATGCCCGGCCAGAGCGGCCTGGACGCCCTGAAGGCTATCAAGGAAACCCCGAACGGCGCGGCCCTGCCGATCCTGATGATCACCGGCGACGGCCGCCTGGACCGCATCGTCCAAGCCATGCAGCTGGGCGCGGCGGGCTACATGATGAAGCCGTTCGACACTCGGCAGTTGGTCAGCAAGGTGCGCGAGACCCTGGAAGGGGTCTAGTCCTCCAGGACGACGTCGATCTTCATCTGGTCGTCGCCCGGCGTGCCCAGCACCTTGATGCTGACGCCCGACCATTTCGAGCGCGGCATGTTCAGCGCCGGTTTGGTCTTGCGGCCCAGCTCGGTGTTGCCCAGCGAGGGAAAAAGGTCGTTGGCGTCGCCGCGATTGCCCTGGCCGAAGATCTTGGACAGGTCGCGATTGCCGTCGGCCTGCAAGAGTTCGATCGCCAGCCGGGCCTCGTCATTGACGTCGGCGATGGACTCGTCGACCACATAGACCGCCACGCCCTGGTCGGGGAGGAAGGCGTCCTGGCTGCGCTTGCGGCGGTATTCCACCAGCAGGTATTGGCTGTCGGTCATGTGGCTGGAATTGCGGATGACCACCGGCGCGCCGCCCTCGGCGGCCGGCTTGAGCACCACGCCCTTGGCGGACTCGGTGATCACCGTGGGTTCGACCCAGCCGTGGAACATGCGCAGCATGCCGTTGGGAAAAACCGGCGTCAGGCCGAAATTGCCCCAGGACCCGGCCGCCATCAGGCAGTAGTTGCCAAGGCCGTTGGACTGGGTGTTGCGGGTGGCGCCGGTGTCGTAATAGTCGGCCCAGCGCGCGGCCAGATGGCCCCATTCATGGGCGCAGACCCCGACCCGGCAGTCTTCCGGCACGGTCAGATAGGTGCTGACCGACACGCCGTGGCCCACGTCCACCCCGTCGGGGATGATCCACTTGTGGCTCCAGATGTCGCTGCGATTGCCGGTTGTCTCGGCCCCGCCGCCCGCGTGGATGACGAACAAGGCGGTGACCGAACCTTCGCCCAGGGCGTCGTAGGGGGAGAAGTCGACGCTGGCGGCCTTGGCCGACAGGACGGCGTCGCGCGCCAGGGCCTGGGCGTTGCGAGGGAAGTTGTCGCCCATGCCTGAATTGCCGTCGGCGTAGAATTCGATCGGATTGGGCAGGCGAAACCAACCGTGGACCTGGCCGGTGACGTCGATGCCCCCGCCGTCCTTGGTCCAGCCGCTGGCCGCCCGGTAGAAGTCGCGCATGCTGCCGGTGGGAAAGGCGCCGGTGCTGAACAGCATCTGCTGGTACATGCCCGGGCTGTGGTCGTCGGCATGCGGGCGGTCGGGGAAGTCGACCAGCAGGACCAGGGTCTTGATCTCGCCGCTCAGCCGCTTGGCGGGCTGGTCGATCCGCAGCGGCCCCTTGACCCCGCCCAGCCGCAGTTCGCCGTCGTCCAGCCCGATATTGTTGGGGCCGCGCCGGCTGGAGCGCCAGACCTTGTAGAACTCCTCGAAGGTCATGTCGGCGTCGAGCCGGCCTTCGGCGATCAGCGAGAGGTAACGGGCGTAAAGCTTGGAGACCAGGCCCGGCGAGGCGGGAACGGCGCACTGTTGCGCCTGGCAACCGCATCCGGAAAAAGGCTTGAACTCGTACCGCATGGAACCCTCCACGAGACGCGCCTCGCACAGTGCTCTAAAATTGCAGTGCGGGCAAACGCATCCTTATGAGGGTGTTTTGACCTAGAACGGCCACCAGCCTCGCCACCAGTTCACCAGTCCGTCCCAGAACGCGGCCAGCCGGTCCAGCGGGCCAGGCGCGGCCACGGGCTTGGGCGGTGGGGCGGGAACGAACCAGCTGGGCGCGGCGGGCGGGGCGCAGTTCATGCGCATGCCCACGCCCTTGAGATAGCCGCGCCGCACGCCGCCGGCCCGGATCGCCGCCTGCACCGCCTTGTCGTGCTTGGCCGCGCCGGTCAGCTTGCGGATCCAGCCGCGGAAGGGCAGGGCGTGCTGGGTGGTGTTGCGCACCTCGCCCACGCCCGCGCCATAGGCGGCGTCGGCGACCTTCTTGCCGCGCGAGCGGGTGTCGGGCGGCGGGGCTTCGTCCAGGTCCGGACCCAGGGCCGCGTCCAGTCGGCCGATCTCGCCGGCCAGGCCCTCGCAGCGGTCCAGGTCCGTCACGTCGTAGGGATTGTCGACCGCGCGCTTGAGCACGGCGGGAATGGCGGTCTGCTTGAGGTTCAGGTCCTCCAGCGGCGCGGCCACGGCGTCGCGCATCGTGTCCTTCTGCTGCAGGGTTCCGGCGTCTTGGGCGAGCGCCGGGCCAGCGAGCAGGGCGGCGAAGATCAACAACGGAAGCGTAGGTTTGCGCATGACCCGAGATCGCCCGTCCCGGCCGCGTCGCGCAAGGAGAATTCGGCCGTCGACCAGGGCGGACCTCGCTCAGCCGGGCGGCGAATGGGCGGTGAAGACCGCCAACTGATCTTCGAACGCCCGCTTGTAGGCGGGCCGCGCTTCGCCGCGGGCGACATAGGCCGAGACGTTCGGATAGGCCTCCAGCAGACCCGATCCGTGCAGCCTGCGCAGCACCGTCACCATCATGAGGTCACCGGCGCTGAACGCGCCGTCGAGCCAGTCGGCGTCGCCGAGCCGCT
>Ga0307515_10021839_pt1 | contig 11321 bp, 4 predicted proteins | sample 17_EM_MG_FD_194513 | JGI IMG/M metagenome (GOLD analysis project Ga0307515, IMG submission 194513) | Populus trichocarpa ectomycorrhiza microbial communities from riparian zone in the Pacific Northwest, United States - 17_EM | ecosystem: Host-associated > Plants > Roots > Unclassified | place... | reverse complement strand
CGTATAGTTCGGCATTATTCGCGACGTTAATCTCTACGCGACTAATTAACGCCATTTTTAAGATAGGACGCTGCTAGAGAAGCTGTGCCCTAGGGGGGTTTCTATTTTTTTATATATACACAGATAAAGACCGGGGAGGAGAGGTAGAAAAAGTATACCTACCGGCCGTTTAGTGAGCGGATAAGTAACCTTACCGCATAGGGTAAATATATGGGCGCACGGCTGGCCCAATAGGCCAATAGTACGCGTGCATTAGCGACTTGATTAGTAGGGGTAAAGACATTCAAAGATGTCCACGGCTTGGCTGTAGGCTCGGCCGTGGACATCCGCGAATGTCGACGGGGGTTGTATGTGTCACGTGCGGCTCAGCGACTAAGCGGGCGCTCAGCCGAGCCGTGAACACCACTGTACGAAGGCGCGCGGCATTGAATTTGACCCATAGGATATTTAAGCGAGCCTCACCAAAGTAGAAATGCGCATCACGAAAAATACCTTAAATCGCGATTCAACCCCACTAAAATCTAAGTACTACCCGTGAAAATTATTTCTGCCTTCGTGTTCTATAATAAGGGTATTAATGGCAGCAATTCTAGCGACGAGAGATCTAATCTTTGCCTATGGGGGGTTATCCTACGCACCTCTCTACTCTGCTAGACCCTAATACTTTCGCAGAAGTGCTACCTTATATCTTTATGCTTCTTAACTATCTATAAGACCTAACTTCTTTATGCTTTTAGCTCTGCGAAGGCCTCTCTTGCGGAGCTTCTTCTTAATTATGCGGTGGTAGTAGTTAAAGAATCCATCCTCCTTTGCGACGACGTGCTAAAGCTTCTTCTATTGTTTCTTATTTAATATATAACTTTTAAGTAAGTCGGTAATCTCTTAAACTGAGGTTTAAGGCTTTATACCTGATCTAGGCTTCCTAGTAACTTGCTCTTTAATTATAGGAGTAGGGAGACTAGCTTCTTCGCACTTTACTAGGAAGGCACCGACGCGTGCTTTAATCTTTTTAGCTGTGTTTATATTAATTCCAGCTTGTCAAGTAGCCTCTGCAGAATGCACGTATTATAGGTAGGTCAAATATTTAATCTTCTGGCCTTCCGTGGGTTTACTAAGAAAAAATCTCGCTAACAAAGTACCCGGCAAAATATGGGTCAAATTTAATGCCGTGCGCCTTCGTATAGTACCTTGTCAAAAGTATCCGTACAGAGGTTATACTAAAAATGACATATATAAAAGTTATATAATTAATTCTAGAGCTTTAAAAAATATCTAAAGCTACTTAAGATTAAACCCCTAGAACTTAGTTAACTTCTAAACTTAGTTACCTTACTAAATTGGTTATATAACTTTAGAAGCTATCTATACTATTATAGACCTTATATTAGCAGTAGTAGCACTACTAAGAAGAGATATAAATAGGGTAGTTAAGATAATATAGGAGGCATTAGAACCGATTAAGCTATAAAATAAGGGGTAGCCGAGTTATATAGCTAATTACGTTATAAGTTTAGAATATAGAAATATAGAAACGTGGAAATATAACGTACTAATATATTAATATACCGATATACTTAGTACATTTCTTAAGCATAGTATTAAATACTTAAAGGACTATGTCCTTACCTTAAATAGTTCTCTTCTTTATAGTAAATCTTAAAATATAATTAGAGTTAATCTATTAGGTAACCTGCTCTACTAGTTATATTTATATTATTAAGTATTCTATACTTATATACCTAGCCTATTAATAAGTCTACTATAGTATTTTCTATAAGGCTTTATTATATATTTACTACTACAGTTATAGTAAAGAAAGTTAAATATTATACTACCTAAAGCACTAGTTACGACGCTATCTATAGTAGTAACTACTTTAGGATTAGGAGGAGATACTAGTATAAAGGATAACAACTTATAAGTAGTTATAATAAACTAGCTAAGAAGCATTATAGAATAAAATAATACTATTAATTAGGTACTACTTTAGCAACTATAAAATATAAAGAGAGAAAAGATTAAGATACTATTAATTAAAGGATTTATAGGAGAAAAATATAAGCTAAAAGGATTCCTTATATAGATAAAGCTAAAAATCTAATATAAAGGGACTAAGCTAAAATAGCTAGTAGATTAAGTAGCGTATATAGTACTATTCTTAATAAGTAGGGTATTAAAGTAGTTAAAACCTTATTTTATAGAGATATAGGCTAATAAATTAATAATTACTGACCTAGAGGCGCGGTATATATTTTTAAGCTAGAAAAATTCGCTAGTAAACTAATATAGATATATAGAGATTTGTAATTAATAACAATAGCTAAAGAAAATCTATATTAACTTACGTAAAGAGGATTAGTAATAAATTATATAATATAATTTTAGATACTAGTAGTGCAAACTAAATAGAACTAAGGGGCGTTAATAGCTTAGTATAGAAGGGGACTAAAGACTAAAGTTTAAGCAACTATAATACTAATCGACGACCTAAGCGATATAAGAGAGTTAATTAAATAGGCTATTAAAGTAGATAATTGGCTATATTAAAGTAATAAATATAGTAGAATATAATAGGGACCAGCGTATATAAAAAAGATATAATAGTAGGTATTTAAACTATAGTATAGCGCAGAGCTAATAGACCTAAGTAATACTAAAGAACCTAAGAAAGGAAATAAGCAACTATAGAAACCTAAAGGATAAGAATTAGAGAATTAAAGACCTAAAAAGTAGAGACCAAACTAGGGATCTTAGTAGTAGAAGATATTTAGGCGGACTCTATAGTAAGAAAAGTAGTATAAAGAAGGAGTATATATAAACTATAGGAAATAAGGTTATTTCGCTAGAGACTATAGAAGTATTTAGAATAACTATATAGTAAAGGGAACCAGACTAGTAGATAATATATATATATATATAGTGGGGTAATAATATGCTATAGGGAACAAAAGAATATTTAATTAAGAGTTTCGCGTTTTGTTATAATAATATATACTAAGTTTATAAGAACACTAAGCATAGCGTAAGCTATTAGCTATAAAAGCTTAAGTTAAGAGGACTCTAGGGTATAGGAGAGTTAGGTAAAGAATAAGATTAACTTTATAAACTAAATTAGGACTAAAACGGCATATTTAGCTAGTAGTTAGTAAAGAAAGTTCTTATATACTAGTTTTACCAAAATATAATAGAATATAAGGATTAATATAATTAGATTATAAGTAGTGGTAATAAGGTAATAAAGGCAGCTTACTAGAAGTATATAGACCTTAAGGACGTAATAATTAAGGTAAGGGTTAAATCTATTATAGAGAAGGGATTGGTAATAGGGATTAAAACTCCATTAGATAGAATATCTATTACTTTATAAGACGTAAAAGAAGTAGGATAGTAAGCCACTTTAGCACCTAATAAAGGTAAACGGCTAATAGCTTAAGATTCTTAAAATAAGATAAGAGAAATCTAAAACTTTAGGAATAAATAAGAATAGCTTAAGGACCTATAACAAATAAAAACTAATAAGAAAAACTAATAGCTTAGTTTAAAGATAAACAAATAAGTATATAATAAAGATTCCCTATAACGACAGTATAAGAAAGGCTTTTATAGAAATAGGACAAGAACCCTAACTTAGGGTAAGTATTAATCTCTATAGAAATAAAGAACGAAGCTAAAGAGCTAGGCTACTAGGTAGATAAATAAGCTTAAAAAGCCGATAAATAGCTAGCAAAAGGTAAATAAAGTATTTAGCCTTAAAGTTGGATAATTAATACTAGAATTATAAAGTTTAAGAATCTCGAGAATTTAATAGCTAGATATAAACTAGAAGAAGACTAGGTATAATTTAAAATTTATATTAAGGCGTAGTAAGAATAAAGAGGTGACTATAGATTAAAAATATAAGGTAAACTAAGGAATAAAGCACCCTTATATAAGATTACTAATAGGCCTAGAGTAGGTACGCCTAAAGTAAAATAGCTTAAAGAACTAGAATAAGAAAAGGACTTAGGAATTCTAACTAGGTTTAAGAAAAAGTATATAAAGGGCCGTTATAACGCAGTAATAATAATATACTTCCTTATATATAGATTGTGTATATATAGAGCTATACTAAAAGTGGTATAGGTAGTGACGCAATAATAAGTAAAAAGATTTCTATATATAGCTAGATAAAAGAGGGTTTAAGACTAAGTAATTATAGAAAGACGCATAAGTTATATTAAAGGAGTATTAATTATAACATCCAAAAATCTAAAAGAGTAATTAAAGGACTAAAGACGTAAAAGGTAAGTCTTAGTACTAGTAAATAAGAAACTAACGTTTAGATTAACTAAATAAAGGTTTAAACTTAAGGATAAAAATAAGCTAAGAGTTAACTAAAAGCACATAGCGTATTATATATTAGCATAGATTATATATATAGATAATATATATATATATATATATAAATAATATAGAAATCTAGAAGGAAAGAATTAGAAGTACCTAATAAGGATATATTAAGCGCTAAATAAGTAATAGTATAGAAATATTAAGTATATATACGGCTAGCATCTAGTAGAAGTTTAGGAGTTAAATAACTTAATACTTAAACTAGGAAGATTCTTTATTAAAAAAAAACCTAAACAGATAACAGTAATGGGAATGCCGAGAAAATATATATCTATAGTATATTAAGGATAAGAAGCGAACTAGGTATTAGCTAAAAGTAAATTAAGTATAAATAGGATTTAGTAGCTAATAGTTAAAAAAAAAAGAAGAGGCCTATAGAATCTAAGGGAGTTAGTAGTAATGCCTTAAACCCTTAAAAGAATTTAAGGACAATACCTAAATCTATAAATAGTTTAGTAAGATTAATAGTTTAAAGCGCCAGTAGATAGTAGAGCGATATAGAACTATATCTTACTAATAGTAATTAAAAAAAAATACCGTATATATAGAAACGGAATTTATATCTATTAGTTCTAATTTTAGGAGTTTTAATAGCCTATAAAAAAGGTATTACTAATCTTAAAATAAAACTAATTTAGTTAACCATTAAAAGGAGACTAGTTAAAGTATTATTTAATATCTTACTATTAGGATAAGATAAGGCAATATTAGGGATATCTTAGTTATAGAAATATAATCTAAGAATTAATTAGGTTATAGAATAGGTTAATATTAAAAATACGCGATACTATAAGATATATATAGCTACTAAGATAGTATAGTACTAAGCTAGAGTAATATATAAAGAAACTAAGAAAGGGTTAAGTTATATACTAAAAAGATACTATAGGTATAGTAAAAAAGGTATTATAATAAATTCAATTTACCGCCCGTCTTGGTCCCCCTAGTGGGTCCACGCAGGCTAATACCTTCTATAGGAAAAACTCTAACTTAGAGAAAACCCGGTCGCGGGCCGCGCTGGAGAGACGACAGCGTTCCGATATTGGGGCGCTGGCGGCTCGCCTTCTACCTAACTAAAGGTCTATGTGACGGCTCGCACAAATGCCTCTAAACCGAAGCTTGTGGATTGCTATCTCGTAAAGATACTAAGCTAAGGAGAAGAAGGAGAGGTATATACAGGAGGCAGAGTAAACAGATATCCTATAAGGGCCGCCAAGACGCTAGTAATAAGCGAGCCAATAATAGGTTGGCAGAATTTGGCAGCAATATGGTAGAATTTGGCAGGTGACACGCCCCAGCACCGTTACATCACCCCCCCCTCTAGAAAAAACCTGCCCTTAAGCGTTGTTTAAGTTCCTTATTATTGTCTAGATTATTATAATTATCTAACCCCTCTTCCTAGCTTTTAATCCAGTTATCTAATTTATATAGTGGTCCGGGGAGGTCTAGGTAGGCTAGATGGAAATCCCGTAGTTTATAGGGGGAGTACTTAAAATTAGATATAGGATACTATTCTAGGTCCTTATTGTGGCCTACCTAGCTTATATAGTATTTTAAGACACTATAGACCTTCTTAACTGCTAGGATCTCTTTAACTTCCTATTCTTTATCCTCTGCAATCTAGATTAGCGGTAGGGGGTTGTTATACTGTCCAGGCAATAAGTTATTCGTAGCCTTTTGTAGTTGGTTTAAGGAGAAGATAGGGTAAATCCTCATTAAATCTGGTAGTTTAACCTTAAAGGAGTGTCCTACCTTCTCTAAGATCTTATATAGACTAGCCATTTAGTAGTTTAGCTTATAGCTTAGCCTCTGGGTTTTTTAGTTCTTTATTAACACCTATACCTAATCCCCTACTTAAAAGTCTGCTTTGCGACAATATTAATTTACGTTGGCCTCTTTCTTCTCTTACGCCTTTTTTATAATCGTTTAAGCAGTCTCCTAGGCTCTATATATTCTCTTAGCCAGTATCTAGGCCTCTTTATAGCTAAGGCGTTCGCGAGCCGTAGTGGGTTCGGTAGGCCTATCCTAATTAAAGGACGTTTGTAGTGCGTATCCGTAGAGTAGTTTAAATAGTGATATTCCTATACTATTATAGGGGAGTGTAAGCTGCGCGTAGTCTATTATGGGTAGTAATTCCGACTAGTTATCCTAATAATAGTTTATAAAGGGACGTAGTTACTAGTTAAGGTACTAGTTTATAATCTCGGTTTAACCATTAGTTTAAGGGTAGAATGTGGTAGAGAGCTTAATCTTAATTCTAAGGATACGGTAGAATTCGTTCTAGAAATCCAATATAAACTAAGGACCGCGGTTAGAGATAATTAATTTAGAAGCACTATAGAATTAGTAGATATTGTCGACGTAAAGGCGGGCTATATCCTTTATAGTTATAGTCTTAAAATAAGGGAGGGAGATGGATTGCTTATATAGTCGGTCAATTACTACAAAGGCCGTATTATAGCCGTGAGCGTCCTTCGGAAACAACTTAAAATCTATTATAATATATTGCCAAAGGCGTTCTAGAACTAGCAGTGGTTATAACCACCCAGAAGTTTAATCCCTAGGGGCATCTACGCATTTATAGGCGTGGTAGTTTCTAATGAATTATTCTACATTAGATAGGAGTTCTTGCTAATAGTAATAGGGCGCTAGTAGTTAGTAGGTCTTATCTTAACTAGGGTATACCGTAGAGACTTAACAATAGGCTTTATAGATTAGCTCTGTCCGTAGGTTATTAATATCCAGAACTATAAGCCGCTCTTAGTATAAAAGCAGTCCGTCTTCTATTTCTAAATTAGGGTTATCCTTTATAGCTTAGTCGTGGAGGGCTTTTAGGGAATCGGCCGTGCGGTTCGCGGTCAGGATGCGGTTAATTAGTCCTATTAGTTCGTCTAAAAACTCTCCTTCTATAGGTACTAGCTCACTCTATTCAAAGTCCAGTTCCTTAAAGATATATAGGTTAAGCTATTTGGGGCGGAGAAGGGCGCGTGTCTAATGCTAAGCCTTTAGCTCATCCTACGGGCCTACGTCCTATTCTCTCTAGGTTAGGGCATTAGCCTTAAAGTTTTATATACTAGGACGGTATATAATTATAAAGAAGAATTAAGAAAGTATTTTAGCCCATTAAGCCTATTAACTAGTAAGCTGCTTTATTATTATAAAATACTCTAAGGCTTTATAATTAGTATAAACCTTAATCTAAGAACTTATACCTTTAAGCTCTACGCACTATTAGGACAGCAATTAAATAATAGCTAGCATTTCTTTATTATATACTTTATAGTTATACTTAGCTAGGTTTATTGTCTTTAAAAAGAAAGCGATAAGGTACTACTTACTATCTAAATATAACTGTAATAGGACTCCCGCTACGACTTTATCGGAAGCGTCTATCTTTAGCATTAATTTGAGGTCCGGGTTATAGTGACAAAGGATTAAAGAAGAGATAAGCCGATCTTTTATCTCTTTAAAGGCTTCCATATAGTTATTATTAAAGGTAAAAGGCGTATTCTTTTAGGTAAGTTATATAAGAGGCTTTGCTATTACTCTATAATCACGGATAAAACGGCAATAAAAGTTGTAGAAGCTAAGGAAGGACTAGATCCCTTTTATAATATAAGGGGGTTTCTAGTTATGGATTGCTTCGACCTTTTTAGAATTAACTTTAATTCCTTCTATAGTAACAATAAATCCGAGGTACTTTATACGCTTTACTCCGAATTTATATTTCTTAATATTAACTTATAAGCCTGCGTTCTATAGTCTCTTTAAAACCTTCTTAATATAAACCTAGTGTTTAAGTTCGTTGTCTAAGTATATAAGAATATCATCTAGGTATACCGTATAGAATTCGTTAAGGTAATTAAAAAGAACATCATTTATATATCTTTAGTACATAGCTAGCCCGTTTATTAGTCTAAAAGGAAGAACTTTATATTTATAGGAACCATAACGGGTATAGAATATAGTTAAGTCTTTAGCTACAGAATCCATCCTAATTTGGTAAAAGGCTTAGCAAATATTAAGTTTAGTAAAGATCTTTACCTAACTTAGACGTGTGAGGGTCTTATTAATTAAAGGGATAGGGTACTAATTCTTTTAAGTAATAGCGTTTAGCTTCTAATAGTCAATACAAAAGTAAAGGCCTCCGTTAGGCTTTTTTACAAATAAAATAGGGGAAGTAAAAGGGGCTTGGCTTAGCTTAATAAACCCCTTTTTAAGGTTATTAAGTAAGTATTACTTCGTTACCTTTAGCTTATCCATTAATTGTTAGTAGAGAGGGCTATAGCCTAGCAAGTTATCGGCTTTTAGTTAAATCTTATAATTATATATCTAATAAGGGGGCAACTTATCCAAAGCCGCCTTTAAGAATATATCCTTATATCCCGTATAGATAGTAGGGAGAAGGCGTTTAACTAGCTCCTTATTAGTTTCCTTAGCTGGCTTCTCTTCTCTCTTATTAATAATCCGGTTAATTTCGTATAAGCTAGTTATAAAGACCTTGTTGTCCCTCCTATACATATTAAAGTGGAATACTATAGCGCTAATCGCAGCAATATCTACCGTAGGGGGGTTGTATAACAATGGGGGTGTATAGGACCCTAGGGGCTCCTAGGGTAAAGGCGTTAATATTACTCCTTTTAGCTCCTATCGCATCTTTTAGAGGTTATCCCTTATATCCTATTAATATATTCTCTTCCATATTAGTTAAATCTATATAATTTAGACGTTGTCTACGTTGCTATCTGTCCCGCTACTATAAGTAGAGTCTTCGTTAACTATAGCACTCCGGGGGAGTATCTTTGTCAGTATAAAAGAGTTCCTCCTGGCCTTGCGGCGGGCATCTTCTTAGGTAAAGGCTAGGTTGCGGTCCCTAACATCCTACTAATAGGTAGGGTCAGCCTTCGCGGCTAGCGTCTTACAGTTAGTTCGGATTTCCCTAATAAAGGAGGGTAATTTCGGTCTATTCTCTGGCTAGACGAATTGTCTTTATTATACGTTTAGCTAAATATTAAAATAGGACATCTATTTTCGGCTAAGGATTATATCGTGGGACTTTAGGTCTAGGATATAAAAGGAAATACCGTACTGGCGTCGTCCGTCAAGAGTAATATGTAACTTTAAGACGTAGGTAACTGGCTTACCGGCTTAACCATTATAGCCTCTTACTTAGACAGGCTTTTCTAGTATAGTGGCTTCTACATTTAAAAACTTAGTAACGTTATTTATATAGGCAGTATTTATAAAAGCAAAGCCATTTACTCTAGTATTAATAAGGGCAGTTATATTAACTCTATATCCATTTTAAGATACTATATATAGAACTATAAAGTGTTTTCCACCCATTAACTAACTTAGATTAATCTTTTTAAGATCAATAGGGTACCCTAGAGGGGAGTCTTTCCCTAGGGTTCTTCTTTTCCCAACTTATTGGACGTTTCTCCTTCCTCTATCTCCTTAATATCGCCTATATCCTTTAGCTCTAGGCAAGACAAGGTAAAGTAACCCTCCTTATCGCAGTTATAGCATATAGCCGAGGTAGGGTTAATTAGGGTATTATAACGGGGACCAGCTAAGGGCGTGGTACGTAGCTAGTCGGGCGAGGCTCGCCGGTACGTAGTTGTGACCGCTTTTAGTGCAAGAGCAGTCGTAACTTATCTTCCTACTCCAGCTCCTATAGGTATGGCTAACGAGTTCCGATCACTACGTAGTCGCTTCTACCAATTAGGGCGAGCATTAATCCGCTTTAGTTCTAAGTTTAATAATAGGCAATAAGCTATAAGTCTTTTATAGGTTGGTATATTATCTAAGGTTACGGCGATCTTTTCTTATAGGCGGACTGTTAGTTTATTATATAGGTCCAAACGGTAGTTCTTAAGAAGAACTTGGCCTTCTCCTATAAGGTATAGAAATTAAGTCTAAAATTTAGCAAAGGGTTAGTTCGGTTTTATTATTAGGCGATTATAGTTATACCGGGCATCCTGTACTTTGTTTAGGTTAACATAGATAACAGCTAGGTACCGTATTATCTTATTAACAGATATAAATCGGATAGGGGAATTGTCCTTAAACTTAGCTTAAAGGTGCCGTTAGGCGTCCCCTATAGTTCGACTAAAGAGGTAAAGCATTTTAGCTTTTTTAGAAAGAAAATAGTCATAGTTAACGCGGAGCTTTCCTTATACTTAAATCCTCTAATTCTTAAAAGTAGGGTCTATTCCGTTAGACAGTGGTTAGGGGTTAGGGAGCTTAACGAACTTTAATTACTTCGTTATTATATCCGTACTCCCTAGTATATCACATTTAGTTAAGTAGATAGGTTAACTTAAACTTCTAAAAGGAGGAGCTAAGCTACCTTATAGGGCCGCAAGGCTGTCTAGGATCTCTTATAGGGTCTCTTATATACTTTAAGCTTAGAGACGGTCGGCTTCCTAATTAGCTATAAGGGCACAAATCTGTTCGTGTACGTTTATAACGTTATTATTGTCCTCAATTTCTAATCCCAATTAAATCTCGTGTTCTTAGGTTAGGGCGGCTCTTTTAAATAAGCTTACTTTAGGTGCCATTATTAGCTTCCTAAAGGTTCGTTGGAATTGTATAATTTCGACTCCGGGGGTATAGGTCCAATCCTATCTAGCTTATAGGATGGGAGATTACTAAGGCCTTCTCAGGCAGTATAGAGTTATTTAGTGTCTAAGTATAGCGCGTTAACGCGTTGTTGCAGACGAAGTTTCTTTTAGGGGTGGGAGATTATTAAGGCCTTCCTAGGCAGTATAGGGAGAGCTTAGTATAATATAACGGCTCGCATAAATGCCTCTGAACCAAAGCTTAAAGATTGCTATCTCGTAAAGATACTAAGCTAAGGAGAAGAAGGAGAGGTATATATAGGAGGCAGAGTAAACAGATATCCTATAAGGGCCGCCAAGACGCTAGTA
>Ga0307515_10021838_pt1 | contig 11321 bp, 7 predicted proteins | sample 17_EM_MG_FD_194513 | JGI IMG/M metagenome (GOLD analysis project Ga0307515, IMG submission 194513) | Populus trichocarpa ectomycorrhiza microbial communities from riparian zone in the Pacific Northwest, United States - 17_EM | ecosystem: Host-associated > Plants > Roots > Unclassified | place... | reverse complement strand
GAGCTTGAGATAGTTTGTTTCTTTAAAAAATTTTGCCGCAGGAACTGCTAGTACATGTGTGATGGAGAAAAACTTTAATAATTAGGGAGGGTGCAAATATTCTCTCCCTTTTTTCCCATTTGTTTTTTCATATTTTAACCTGATTTGTTGTACCTGAGCTATGAAATTAGAGAGAGAGAGAGAAAAGCAAAGATCTTCTCAAATGTTTGAGAATAAATTCACATTTTAGCTGGTAGACTTTCTCTGTAATTCCTCATTGAATTCGGCTTTTCATAGTAACCACATTTTTCGATTCGACCCAGTTGTGCCTTGTGTTAGCAAAGCACCAAGAGAAACTTCTGCTGTGTGTGAGAAGTTCAGTACTAACTTCACTTAACATTTCTGCAAAATTGCTCTTAATTTCACAGTGCTTTCCAAGAAACTTTTAACTTCCAGACAAGTTATATCACAAAATGCAATTCCTTTATGGGATGAGATTTTCTTAATTGTGTTGTTGCTGAAGATAAACACTCTCAAGTTTATCAACATTAACTGCCGTTTTCTTTCAATATATCGTTTATGTGACAGCTTTTTTTCCCTCGAAGGGTGAAGAAAATGCAGCATACACGTACTAACCACCATTTCTCCCGACTGATTCAACTCCGAAGTAGGCTATCGAGTGAGGTAGCTTCTATTCAATGGTCATCAACTTGAAAGTTGAAACCTATTCTCTGATTTAAGCTTTGATTTCTATATAAGATTTTCTTCTGCACATCTCATTCATGTGAAGAAACTTGGTTAGGTTCCGTCAATGTCATCCCTTTCAATTCTTCAGCCAGTACTTCCATTGAATCTGAAACTTCAGCCTTATACACATACAACCTATTCACAATCAAGAAGAAAATGAAGTTCAAGAAGTTGAGTATCGCGAAGAAGGCATAATAATAGTCCAGGTGAGAAGCATTTAGGTTATTCAAAATCCACCCTCGGTGACCATGCTTCTTGGTGATATCAGAAACTGTGGAAAGAAGGAAACTACTAAGGAAGTTTCCAATTCCAAGACTGGTTGTTGAATAAGAAGTGCCAAGACTTTTCATGCTTTCAGGTGCCTGGTCATAGAAGAACTCGAGCTTGGCCACCTCTAAAAATGCATCAGCCACTCCCATGAGCACAAATTGAGGAAGCAAAATGAATATCGTCAAAGGGATTTGACCTCCATTCTCAACCAAGCCATGTTCTCTGGCCACACTTAATCTGTGCCTTTCAATCAGTGATGCAGCTATCATGATTATAATGTGAAAAACAAGGCCTATTCCCATTCTCTGAAGAAGAGTGATCCCCCTGGGATTCTTTGTCCATCTACGAGCAATACTAACAAAGAACCTGTCATATAGCACAACACAAACAAGCATTGATAGTGTCACAAATCCAACTAAGCTTGCTGGTGGGATTTTGAAGCTGCCAATGTTTCTATCAAGAGTAGTGCCTTGCTTGACAAAAAGAGTATTTATCTGAGCAATCATCGTGCTTGGGACGAATGTGGCAATCAGTATCGGAATCATTCTCAACATCTGTTTAGTCTCCTCTACTTGAGTAACTGAGCAAAGCATCCATGGGTCAGTTCGACCTGTTTTCACAGCAGCTTTAGTGAGGAACCTGCATACATGTTGCCCAAGTTTAGAGTACCACTAGGCCAGGCCAGTTATATAAATGAGTACCCTTATATTTAAGCTACTGCTGGAAGAGAAAAAAATGCAGACGCACTGCAACTAATGCAAACCTCAAGGTTGGTGTGGAATCAATCCTGAACTTCCCCCCCTTAGCATATTCTTCCAAGTCGAGCTCATAGAGTTCCTTAGGGTCGCTAGGGACTGAAACCTTCGATTTCCGCAGGGCTGCCACTATGACCTTAGCCATCCTTGTAAATGGGCTTCCTGTTGGCAGCCTGTGCCTATAATATGGTGTGCCAGCTAAGAATATAGCCACCGATATCAAAAGCCCAAGTGTTGGAAGCCCATACCCTAATGCCCAACCTACATTGTCTTGTATGTACACAAGTACAGTGTTAGCAAAGAGTGTTCCAAAGAAGATGCTGAACATCCACCAATTGAAGAAGGATAGCTTATGAGCCTTCTCCTTAGGATGGAAATCATCAAATTGGTCAGCACCGATGGTCGAGATGTTCGGCTTTGTGCCGCCAGTTCCAACAGCTAGCGTGTAGAGGGCGCCAAAGAACACTGCTAATTGCATTGTGGAGGCCTTTCTACAGTTGTCCGAATTGGCATCCTTGCAGGGAGGTGGTCTTAGAGCAGGAAGGGAAACTGATAGTGTTAGTAGAGACATCCCCTGTCATCATGTCAAAGGTATTAATTAAAACTTTATCTTCATCAAAAATCACTTTCGACAGTTGTTCGTGCTGACATGCATTTCTTGGTTATTAAACTCAATCTAGTAAATATGACTAGGTTCAAGACTCAAGATAAAAAAATTAAAGAGATATCATTTAAAAAGAAAAGAAAAATGAAACAAGGTTCTAACAAGATTACAGATTGACCCCTGAGATCATCTAGGTCATCACAGGGCTAACACCGACCAAATCGCTTCAGCCACCTACTATCCGAATATAATCCACAAATCACGTTGTCTTACCTTCTTAGGTATGGCTTCTATCCTATGCAATAATTAATATATGGCAGTGTTTTCTTTGGGTGATAATTCAATGCCAAGTTGATTCTTTGGGTGATAAATCAATGCCAAGTTGACTTAAAGGTGCGTGCATGGCTTTTTCTGAGACAGACATGGGACCAGACAAAGTTCAAGTTGGAATATTGAAACCAAGGTTCCATATAATTCAAAGCTTTAATACCTCACAGCAAATGGTTTTTCTTACATCGAACACGACATCTTCCTAATTCTGCCTTATAAAACAGAGACTAGGTGGTCAAACTTTTACCTGCTGTAATCCCACTAGTTGGAAATAATTAGATCATATCATATCCAATTTTAGCCACACGAGTAAGAATTTAATCATAACTATTCCTTGTTTGACTTTGTGAACAAGCACACAGAGCAAGCAATCAAAGCAATACTGTGCAGCTCATGACATCTTGGTCGATAAATTCTCACCAAACAACATGCTTGATGATGTGAAATGATTAAGAAAAATATAAACCTAATCTATCAGGTATTGCACAAAATGTATCAGATGAGTCCAGCTTATCATTAACCCAATTATAAATGTTTTTCGGACCCACTTTTCGTGTGAAAAGTCACTGCTAAATGGGACGTCTGAAACGTATGGTTCACTGAGCTTCTCATCTTCCCGACGAGATGCAATGCATGCGTAAAAGAGAGAGATGAAACGCCTGCATACATACCAAAAGATAGATAACAGATGCCGTGAGGAAGGTCCAGTACCGACCAAGATGAGCGTCGGCAACATAAGCACCCAAGATAGGAGTCATCCAAATGGTGCCAACCCAATTGGTAACATTATTGGACGACCTCACTGTGCCTTCATGGAGTTTCTTGGTCAAGTACACTACAAGATTGCTTGATATCCCATAGTATGCCATACGTTCGAAAACCTCATACACTGCACAGCACGTTACAGTACACAATCAGGCTGCAGCTCTGTGAAACATATATATATATATATATATGGGTCCGTGAAGACCTTAAAGTTCAGAGTACGGATAATTAAAGCATGATTCTACTAGCAAATGATAATTTTGTTTTTGTTTGAAGAGATGATAAATATTACTCCACTTGATAATTACAAATAAGAACATTATTGAATAGATTAGTCGGATTTCTTGAGAACTTTTTTTTGTACCCAAAAGAAGAACAGTAATTAATTGCATTTTAAAGAAGGAAGTTAGTAATTTCCTTTATAGTACTGTTAAATATTTGTGTTCCATTTAATTATTTTCCCTGGCCGGCAACATTCCCGACTTAATTATTAAATGGTACTGATTCTTCTAGCAAAGTTAGCAAAGATTCCATTCTTGATCATATAAAATTTTACACATGCAGATTTAACGTTTAGTCATTATTTTTCTGGTCTTATAGATGAACCCTAAATAGTACGGAGGTAGGATTACGGAATAAGTTTTTTTAAAATATATATATATATTTGAAAATATATAGTATTTAATATTAGGATAGAATTATTTTGTAAAGTATTTATTAACACCACGGGTTTAAAAAAAAAAAATCAAAGATGCTTTTTCCCCTCTGTGTTTTCTTCTGTACATTTAATATAATGAATACAGTATGCACCAACCGAAAATTAAAGGTGATAAATTATACCTTTCGAGGTAGGAATATTTGGGAAAAGGATGTTGTTAATTATAAGTATCTGTGCAGTTAACTTGAGGGGTTGGGACTAATGGTTGTGTTTCCTTGCTAATTGCATGATTCCTCAAACTAGGTATTTAATAAGAAATAATTTTTTTTATTATAGATTTTCTAATTTATTATAGTATGAATAGATTGCCTAGCTAGTTTTTATGAATCTTATAGTCTTAATATGAATAGTTTATTTTTAACTAAATCGGAGAAATAAATTTAATTTTAATTAATATGTAATTAAAGAGAGTACCTAAAAATAATAACAACTACAACACTTTAAAAAAGGCATGCATGCTCCTAGGCTGGTGGCTATTAGCGCAGCATTCAATTTGTGGCCTACGATTGTTGGTTCTGGTTTATCTTCAACATCTTCCTAAATAATTGCTAATATTTTTTTTAAAAAATCAATTCTAGCTCAACTAGAACGTACAAAGTAGCTGAGAGATATTTCTTGCTACAGCTCCCCAAGATCAATCTCAAAATCTTTCTTGACTTCTGCATTTCTATTTGTTTAATTTCTGTAGTCGCTAAACATTTCAAAATTCCTCAGCGTAGATTGGAGAAGACGGAAAACCAGGAAAAACAAGACACGGAGGAGACAAACATTGGCCAAAATCAATGAGTTTTAGACAGATCATATGTGATCATATGTAATCATTATCTATCCTTAGGCCCATGTAAATTAATCATCTGATATGTTCATAAATGCGAAACAAATTGACATCAAAGAAAAGGAGACCTTGACAGTGAGCTAGAAATTATATTAATGAAGAGTAACATGCCAAGTATCAAGAAGTCATTGGAGGGTCAGACTATCTTTTCCATGGCATGCACGAGGGGCTGGGCTTAAAGTGACGAGGAAAGAAAAGAAAAAAACAGAAGAAGAAGAGTTCGAGCCACCTGGAGCTTCCAGGAGCGTAGCTCAAAACAGCAAATGTCCTGATTAAAACATTTGCAGACTAGTTGGCTGGTGTGTAACCAACGTTAGGACTCACTAATGAACATCTTGTCCTATAAAATTGGAAAATTAATACCCTTTGAGAGATCAGAGAGAGGAGGGAGAGGGAGGGAGTAGAGAAGATGAATTACCAACAACAAAGGAGCAAGCTCTCCATCCGCCTCTCTTGGATCTAAGAACAGGATTTCCTTTGAGATCCACAGTCCCATCTTGTGTGCACTCATCAAGCCCGTTTTCCATAGCCAGCTCTTCGGCCTAATAAAGTTCGACAACTTTCTTTTTTTTCGAGCTTAATTATGCTAGTTCTAGCAGCCACCACTATATAATGGAGTGTCCATCTGATAAAAACCCTCTTAAACCCTTAATTTACCATCATGCCATTTTTTTATTCTTTTCATTGATTTTATTATTATTGCAAAACGCTTACTAGATCCATCACCCGTGTTCCATCTCCTTAATAAAATGACAGCCATGTCCTCACAGTAATTTCTTCTTTGCTTTATTCGTGCATAGCTTCCAGTAGAGTTATTTATACCCGACCCATCATTATGATTAGCTTGCTACGGTGTGTCCCTATCTTTAGAGTATGTATGGCGATCCCAACCGATCAGAATATCCAATCAGGATCGTGTAAAGTTTCTAGGTAAGAGATTGAGTTTTAGATAATGTATGGACCATGCTTTACCCCACTCAAAACTGATCCAAAATAAATAAATAATCTTAAATTTTAAAAAATTATATATATACTAAGCTAATTGTATACTAATTACCGTAAATTATAGCATTTAGGTTCGGATTTTCGGTTCAAGTTATAGACACCCGATGGGTACTCAAAACCTAATCGGGTAGGGTTTGGGTATCAAAAATCCATATCCAGTAGGATTTGAGTCGGGTCTGGATAGGTACTTTGGGTCCCAGTTCACGTATGAATGATACTGATGAGATTGAGTTTATCCCATGGGCTTATGAGCGAAGCTGGTATCTGGGGATATTTGGTTAATCTTCTAATTTTGGCAATCCGATCCATCCGTCCTTGGCGAGGTGGTTGGTGGATCATGTTTAATACCAGCAAAATGTTTTTTTTATGTATTTGAGGATTCTCTGATAATTAAATGAGTATTATTTGAGAGAGAAAAAACAGTCATAATTTAGAAGAAAAGCCTTAAAATACACATGCTATTTTTTTATAGGGAAAAACTAAATCCTTTATAAAGGATACCCCCTCTTTTATAGCCCCTTCCGCCCTTTTTATTGAAGAGAAGAGTTAAAATATCTGCAAAATATCTCTGACGTTTCAGGATAAAATATCAATGACTTATCAGGATAAAATATCTCTGACTTGTCAAGATAAAATACCTCTCACGTTAAAAAAATAGTTTATTTGACCTATATATGTCTAGACTCAACGCTTGGCTGAGCCTAGAGATGATGGGTTATTACCCTCTCTTTGATCATTCTTTTGAAGGGAAGATCAAACAAAAAAAATGAATGTTGATCCATCAATAGGCCCCTAAATCTTTAGGTTTTATACGCAAAGATTTTGAAGAGTCTTTGTTTGCAACAAATGAGACCCTTTTTACCTTCCCTGTAAGATCTTACGTACCCCACATAAGACTGTTAGGATCTTCAAACCCAAGTGTCTTGTCCTTATTAGGAGGAGGTGTCTCTCGGGAAATAAAATAGTGGTTGGCTTTCAATGTAGTAATTGAATGGATTTTTTTAAATATGTGATGACATGAAAGGTTATTTATCCTACAATGAGAATGAAAACTTTGTTTCTTTATAACCCTAGCGTTCCTGCTTATGACTTCTCTTTTACTTTTACTTTTTATGATTTTTTGAAAATTTTCTCCTGTAACAAAACCCCAAATCATCTCTTCTCCAATTCAAGAAAGACCCACTTCAGACATTTCCCTTTTCTAAAAACTTTTTGCCTTTCTTTCAAATAAAACAAATGGACCACATGAACATCATATCCACCTCTAAAAAAAAAATGCTCTTATCCCTGATGAGAAGTTCATGTTCTAACTAAAGCTTGAAAGAAGTAGTAGGGGACAAGGATCTATCAGAATGGATTGTAGAACAAGAAAGGGTGCTATATTAGCATCATTCTCTAGTGTGGAAAGGAGAAAACCTTATCGTAGAAGTCTCTCTCCTTCCTCTACCAAAGATACCCAGGAAATGAGGTTTTATAGGAGTTCCTCTCCTATCCCAGTTTGACACATTCATAAGGGAGAAAAGCTTCCTTAAACTCTTAAGAACAACATCTCCAACAACGTAAGTGTTATGGATGTAGAATTTGTGGTCCACTACTAATCTGGAGAGTATGTGGCGTAAATGCTCGACCTTACTGAGCGTATTAGTAAGCAAACCCTGGGCTCCACTCGAGGTTATTTTAAAATTATCATCCTCATTTGTATGTATTTGATGGGGCAATCCTTCCCTCTTCAAGGGTTCGCAAGGAAAGTGTTCAATTACTGTCAGCTGGGTCTAGACCAGCTGCACCTCAATGGATGGACAATCTTGTCCTCATTTGAAAATTTTTGTAGGATCATTAGCCTTAAGCCTACTGTCAACAATTTCAGAAGTTGTTATCAATTTATTGCTGGCACCGATGATGACAATGACATGTGGTGGTTCTTCACCTTCGCCAACATAAACAATGGTGCCATAAAGAACACGTTGGTTGGGAAGCCAATGCATGTCAAGAAGTTGAGGGGGAGATGGTTAGTTGTAAGATTTATTGGGACACTTAATCCCAGAAAAGGACTAAAACCCATCTAAAATTGTTCCCATTACTGAAGGGCCTCTCATAAAGTAAATAGCAAGCCTCGTCAGAGCTCAAATAAGGAGAAGAATTATGTTGTGCTAGAGTCAACTTCAACTATGTATAAAGCTAATAAAATAGTCCATGGATATTACCAAGTTGTTTTACAAGTTAGGTTGATGGTCCTTTTTCTTTTGCCTTGCTTCTAGCCTTAGTTTTGTTTTATCTTTGTAAATAACTGAAAGAGAAGGAAAAGCTTCAGCAAGGCTTGTTGGCGAGAGTTTACCCTAGGGTCTCTATCTCTTGTAGCTGGTGGAGGCAGAGGTGGAAAGGTGATGGGGTATGTTAGTAAACTCTTCGCTCCCGACAGTTCTGTCTCTAAGAGGATAATGGTGAGAGCCATAACCCTTGTAAAATTTGGGGGACATGATTTTCTCTCAGCCAGGAAAAAGGTAAACCAAACTCCTTCTATTATGATTGTAAGTGTCGTCATTCATTTTAAGAGGAAGAAAGTCTTTACTCCGATGACAACTCATGCTCCAGCCCCACTAATAAAGGCTCATACGATGGTATTTTCTCTAGCTCGGCTTACTAGGGAAGTAGCAGCTGGACTTCCACTAAAGCTAGCCCTAAAGAGTTCATGGATGTCTTTGCCCAGATGGTTCTTGGTCGTTCTCCATTTGATTTTCATGTCTTAGCAGAAGAAGAAAGGAATCTCATGAAGGCTCTGGTTGGAGAAAAAACAAGCTTCGAGAAGGCTGGTCTCGAGATGGTAAGAATGCTGAAGAGGGTCATCACCATCTCATCAGACATCTTCGCAATGTTTGATGAAAGGTTCCACCTTCATCTGGCTTTAACTGGCTAAATGGTTTTTAATGTTAGGATTTTTCCTGATTTTTTATATGCAATTCATTTATCTTAATATTTATTTTCACGAGTCTAAAATCCTTGTGTAGAAATCTAATCTGGGTCCAATGCCAACACTTGGTAAAACATTTTTGGGTCCAACGTCTATACTTAGTTAAGAATTTCTAGGTTCAATGCTTATACTTAGTAAGATATTTTTGGTGTTGGGCGGCAAATCATTTAAGCTTAACAGTGTTTAGGGGGGTCTTACCTTCTTGGAATATAGAAGAGGTGTAATTTACAAGCGTCCTCTTATTAGCTCAAATGTATCCATTATGGATTGTTAAGAAGCCTTCGGGTGGGTAGTTACATTGAGAAGCTTCAAATTTAATCTACAGATGAGCTTACAGCTATTGTTCCTAGGATGACAAAGCGTCTTCGCTGAGGTAAGGTTTATCCCATCCTTGGAGAATTGTGTGATTGCAACAAATAAACCATGGGGGAGACTATATTTGTCCCTATTGCTGAGGCAGTGTCCATCTTATCCCTTGAGAGATGTGCGATCGCACTAGAGAGACCATGTTAATCCCTTCCAAGGTAAACTGTGTCGTAACACTAAGAAGACGTTCATTCCTTTCAAAGTAAGTGTGTTATCACACTAGGAAGAGTAAATTCATCCTATCCTTGAAAGGTTGAGAGGTTTGTACCCTAGAGAGGCCGTATTTGTCCTTGTTGCTGAGGTAGTATCCATCTTATCCTTGGAGAGCTGTGTAATCGTACTAGAGAGATCGTATTAATCCATTCTAGGGTAAACTGTGTCGAGTTCCTCCATCATGATTTATAATAATAGCAAGTGATGCAGACAAAAACATTATGAGATGTCTTTGTTTCAAATAACAAACCCCCCATCACTTTTTATAATGAGTTTCAAATCTAAAATAACTGAAAATGAATTTCAAAGTACTTTACATTGTTAGAAAGCTTATATATGGACCAATGATAATGTATGATTTAATCCCATATTGTCTTTCAATGATACCCTTCTCTTAATTAAGTTATCATATTTTCATATTAATCAATATGTGCTCACATTCAAAAATCATGAGAATTAAGATAATTGCATTGATTTGCACAACGAGGGATAGCATTAAAATACAAAATATTGACATTCAATATAATTAAGAAAGTATTAAGATATAAATAATAGCTTAATATAATGTGAGTTTGTATAAATTTTAAGTTCAAATAGTCTTTACTTGATAGTGTATGTTAAATAATTATATAAATTATATTTTGAAACCTCATCTAAAAATTTAAAATATTAAATGAGATTTCAATATATGATTTATATAATTATCTAACAACGAGTTAATTTTATTTAGATAGAACATTATAATTATCAAAATTAAATATTTTTATTAAATTTATATTTTAAATTAAAATGAATCATGGGATGAAAAAACTTCAGAAATTAAAAAAAAAATTGTTCTTTTGAAGAAAAAAAAACCTGTACCATCGAAATTGAAGAAACACCCAACAATGCTGGTGGCAATGACTAGTTTGTACTGTGGAGTTTTGTTTTCTATGGCAATGAATATAACGCAAAAGATTCCTTTTCCTTTACATTTCTAATAAGCAAAAGGCTGTCTCACTATTTTTTTCAACTGTTCATTCTCCAAAAAGAATTACAATTATTAAATAAAAAAGTACACCCACACACACAGACAACACTATACAAATTCAGTATTTTGTTTTCTTAAGTTATAGAAGTAAATTGATTTCTTATTATTGTTGTTTTGTTTTGTTTTGATTTGAGAAGTGACGAGTCCGAATTCATCAAGGTTTAAGCCACCTGCCTTAACCTAGTTAACCTGCTACAGGAACGACAAGCCAATAAACGACAGAGGAGCTTCAACTTAGTCGAGAGTTTAGGACATTTCCTTTACACTCTTGTAGTAAAAGAATAGGGAACAAAAGTCTTAGGTTTCTACCCTTCATCGACGACTAAGTAATGTAATGGACTCTCGAATTTCAGGATTGGAAACCTCTTTTTTCTTCATTTGGAGTCCTTGTAGACTTAAACAGTACTCTTTTGACTTACAAATAAAAAAATCATTTTGTGTTCTCACTTAATTTCCAGTCGTCAATCTTGTTGTCGTCTCAAACCTGATCTCCAGTTCATCCACAATATCAACATTAAGGATCCCAAGAAATTGACAAAACAACAATCTTCGTTCACACCTTCAATTCATCTCTGTTTGAAAATTAATCCTATCATCCATTCTATTAATTTAGTCTATTACTTGACCTTAAGAGTAAGTAATTCCTTACCTAGGTAGTAACCTGCAACAATTTCTAATTAAAAAAGAAAGAAGAAGAAAACTCCTTTATATATATATATATATAAAAAAAAAAAAA
>Ga0307515_10021837_pt1 | contig 11321 bp, 11 predicted proteins | sample 17_EM_MG_FD_194513 | JGI IMG/M metagenome (GOLD analysis project Ga0307515, IMG submission 194513) | Populus trichocarpa ectomycorrhiza microbial communities from riparian zone in the Pacific Northwest, United States - 17_EM | ecosystem: Host-associated > Plants > Roots > Unclassified | place... | reverse complement strand
ACAACAATGTTGACTATCTCCACCACGCCAAAGGCGACGCCCTCACAAATCCCTGAGTGGACAGGACGTAAGAACCGAGGATACAGCTGGGGCTTTCCTGCGCCGAGGCCAAGCACGATTATCAACCGCCTCGTGGTGAGCGCAGAAATTGTTCACCACACCATAGTACGACCGGTGATCGTCCCCCAACCGCGACGGGCGACGACCTCGTACTACACGTTTTCTCCAGTTCGAACCTTTTTACCTGGACCACGTCAACACTATACAGGCAATTTGTTCATTACCGGGCACAAGTTTCGATTGGGACTAAAGACTGTGTACCGAGTAGCTGGGTAGTCACTGATGCGCATATCTTTACTCGAACTTCCTGCAACAGTTGGCGCAAGCCTCGACGTCGCTGACCCTGAAAACCCCACAACCAACGCACTTCATTTTCGACGGCCAGAAGCAAAAAATGCAGTGGACACCAGACCGGAGATCGCTCCGTAACTGCTTGTTATGGCAAGTCCGGCATACCAACTGCGTAACCTCCTCTGATCGAGACGCGTTCGACTTAGTATCTGTTGGTGTTTCTTCGCGTCCTGTAACCTTCTTGGTCTTCTCCGCAGGTTTCGAAGGAGGCGATGAGCTTCGTGGTGCTTCGTGCTTAGCTGAGGCCGACGCGGGGCTTGTAGTAGCGTCATCAGGTGGCGGTGGTAGCTGCGATGCAGTGGCAGGGGCAGGGGATTGTACTTGCGGAGCTGGGGTGCTCGGCACCTCAATTTTGGGCTGAGGTGTAGGATCCGGCCGTAAGCTATTCTCCGCCTTCGTAAACTTCCTCTCGCGACGTTCTTGAATTGACCTCTCGATGATCAATTCCATTGCTGCTGCGCGGTACGAATTTGTACCCGACGATGTGCTTCGAATAATGTCGGAGACTAAAGAACGGTCGACAGAAGGTTTCAGCTTAGACTGGAAGAGCTCGTGTTCCATTTCTCTGATACGCTTGTGGCTACATGGAAACTACGTCAGCGCAAGGTACCACCGAGAGTTGTGGAATGACAGACTTCGCAGTGAATGGAGAAAATAACTCGTGCACGATATTGTTCTTATCTAGTTTGGACTGGATGTCCTTGAAGGCGATATCGCAAAGTCCAGTCAAGCCAACCTACGCGAAAGAGCTATCGGTGGCCACATCACTTCGAAGGGGTGCGAGACGAACCTTGTCTGCTAGACAGTAGACGGACTTTGGAGAGCACGGCTCGACCACAATGACACCTGGAGGAAGAGCGCTGAACCCTTCAGGATCCTGCGGGGACTTTGTTTCGCCTTGAGAGCAGCCATCCTGGACTTCTTCCACGGCGATTACACCCTGCGAACCGAGGGCCGCGAACGTGATCTGGCCGGTGTACACACAGAGGAATAGGGCACTCCAACTGCACAGATGGATTAGTCAAACGTGTTATCATCTCGGACTATTACTTACGTCTTTGCCGCTCCCGATTTCAACAGAAGTGCGGGCTCTGTCGGTAAGTTTGCGGCTGGTGGATTTTCTCGGACACTGGAGAAAGAGAAAACTAGGTTCATAGTGATGAATTAGGAACGGAACAAATCGACGAACAGTTTTGAACAAGGGTAGCACTCTGGGGAATCCTCGGGGTCAGGATTCTCGTCATCAATATCGCTGTCATATCCATCTGCACATCGAGGAGGTGGTGCTTTCCGTGCTCTGAGTTTCGACGAATCTGAAACGATGGATTAGCAACCCGTCCACACATGATCCGGGTGAAAGTCTTACATGCTACTAGCTTGGACGCGAAACTGCCACCCACCGTGCTACAGAAATACACCGGTCGAATCTTCGGCAAGCTGGTCGACGACCTTGACTCGACCGCATAAAACTGGGAGTCGAGGAAAGTCCCGCTGGTTAGCGAGCTGGTGAGCGCCTTCTTGAGCCCCTCCCAGTCTCCGCCCGTGGCCTGCCGGTTTGGTGGTGCAGCCGCAGGGAGCGGTGTCTCCTTGACAGACTCATCACTCTCCATCAGCTCGTAGAGAGCTGGAAGGACGTGCTCCGCATGCGGCAATTCCCCATGAGCGTAGCTCTTGATCTTGATCTTCAATAACTCCGGTGTAGGGCCAGAGTCTGAAGATAACAGGACCCGTGCCAGCTGTCTGAGTTCCAGTTGTCTCAACTCGGGGTACCTGTCGATTCGTGGGAACCTGACCGACCCGAATGAAAGAGGACAACATACCAGGAGGTATACCTACTAAACACTTCCTCGGTGATGTTGCACTTGGATAGGTCTTGCTGGATCTGTCGCAACGCGAGCTCTTTCAGCTCGGGTATGTCGTACTGAAGACGGCATCAGTCCGAGTTGGAGCGGGCACGGGAACTCGTCACCTTGTCAGCAAGTCTGTAGACGGATTTAGGTGAGGATTTGGGAATTCCGTACGATTCCGATATCTTCTCAAGTGCGCGGGCTTTGCGTCTTTCAACGGAGCCCCACGGCGCGAACTCAATCTCATCCGTGTACAAGTATCGAAGCATCGCCTGGAATCTATTAATTACAAGTAATATTAGTGCACGCATCAAGGGAATAGGGAACCAACCTACGTGACGAAGGCAACATCCTCGATGGCGACAACCTTGCCGGTGTGAGCGGAAGAGGCGGTTTCTGTTTCGCCCTTAGTGTCGGATGAGTCGGAGAACAGTGAGTCGAGGTCTGAGACGGAGATGATCTCGGAAGATTCATTGCTCTTCGCATCCGATTTTTCGAGAACGACGACATCGTTGTCTCTTGGCTTCTCCGTTACGGCTTGAGGGACGGCCGTGGGCTCGTCGTCCGGAATGTCGTCGCCGCCGTCGTCATCGTCATCCTCTTCGAGGTCGCTGTCGTCCTCATAGTCGTAGCGGGCCGTATAAGGCTTCCTATCAGTTGGAAAGCTGGCCCTCAAGTTCTCCTTGGTTCCTCTCTCGTCAAGCACTGTCAGCGAGTTAGCTCGATTATTCTGAACAACTGAAGACAGCCGCACGAGAAGCAAGGCGTGGTACGCGCTTCGTGACGTGCCCATTGACGAAAAGCGGCTTCGTGTCTCCAACGCGTCCAGGCTTAGATGCACGTTTCGAGAAGAGCCAGAACTTGGTGTCGACGAAGGATCCGGAAGTGATCGAATCTCTCAGCGCCTCTTGCAATGGGAATGGGATAGTCATGGTCAGGGTGGCAGCGTTTTCGATGGGCGAGCTTTCAGACGAGTTCAAGTGATACACGAGGTTTGGGCGAGGCTGGTTATCTTTAGCGTCTATACAACATCTAACTCCAGTGGCGCCCGAGACAAAAATATGTTGGCAAACCAGAATTCCTTGAACAACGGTCAGAGGTACATCATGAAAGGAGGGCATTGCAGTACTCTGCATACCAAAATTACAACTTAAAGTCGAGGTCTCGCAAAAAAAATAAACAAAGATTTCCATATTCTCACCCTTCAGAAGATTTGACTCGAGTTGCAGAAGCCACTCGCAACGTCCCCCTCTCCCTATATCTCCACAAGAAATGCCCGGCTTCAGAGAGATCTGGGTTCACATTCACCAGCTCGACCATCATTCTGTCCCCTTCATATCGCGGTCGGTATTTCCCGGCGAGGTCGTACAAGATAATGTCCAAGGGATCCCATTGTGCTGAGTTTGGGGCAGGGGGGTTGAGCTCGGGTATATCCCCCAGCAAGCATAAGGACACTTCGGAAAGCTGGTTGCTCGTGATGGTGGAGAGGCATTTCTCGACAAATTTGGAAGGTTGAGTGGGCATTTCACCACCTAACGAAAGGACGATCTTGCGGAGGTTAGGGCAGCACGCAAGCGAGAGTTCATGGCAATCGGCACCTTGAACCTACATGAGCGGCATATGACCAGAGATCAAGACGAATTTGCTCACCGGTCACATCTGCGAGGATGCGGAGTTCCTCCAACGATCCGGCACACGCCTCTACAAGAGGCCAATAATCACGCCACACACCGTAGCTGGCATGTGCGAGAGTGATTTGGCGGAACCGTGGTTCGAGGAGGGTAATGGCTTTGAAAACCCCTTTTGGTACTCGTACCAAAATATTTGATACACTAAAATATCCTCGTGGATGGATTGGGACAATGTCCCCACGAAACCTGGGGTGTAAATCGCCGGTGCCATCGAGTATCCTGGGAAGGTAGATAATGGAGACGGAAAGATCATCAAGGCGTGGGAAGTGGCTGACGAACATTGCGAGGGTTCGGGGATAAGCAGTGACATCCCTCAGTGTCAAACGTGTCACATTTTCGAGGGAAGAGCCGAACGAATGAACCATCGACGATATCCGACCAATACTCATGAGCCATCTCTGAATCTCCAGTACCCGAAGCGCGGAAAAGGACTGGAAATGGGGAGCGGCATTGGTGAAGATTGGTGAGCGAAGCCAGAATGGCAGGGGTGACTTGGGCGAGTGATGTGGATGATATTCTGATAGGGTCAGATCTTCGACGAGGGAGGGTAGCCCAGACGGCCCTGGGTGGATGCGGGCGCACCAACGTTCCAGATCCCTTTGGGAGGCGAATTCTACTTGTGAAAATAGATGTTTCCGAGTACGAGGAGACCACTGGCTGCAGACGAAGGAACAGGCCTTGAGACTCTCCCTGTCGTTGACGTGGTCGATGATGTGGTCGATAAGCTCCTGCGGTAATCTGGGGATGGTGGTCGTCGTGGTCGTCATCGCTCAACAGACTCTGCCCGTCCCGATCGTGCCCTGAAGATCATGCATCATGTCTTGGGGCGACACCTCCGGTGTTCTCAAGTGTAGAGAAGTCGCGGTCGATGCTGAACTACATCTCACCTATCCGAATTCCTCAAAGCGGCCGCGATGGCCAGTTCTCCGCCCATAATGATTGCGATTCATGAGCGACCCCGGTGAGCCCCGGTACGGACGTCCAGCTCCTATCTTCCGTTGTGAGCGGTGAAGGGTCCAGGGGGACTCACACGAGCTGAAGATTGATCACCCTTTCCCCTAGCTCCGTTGCCCAGCCAAAATCCTGATCCCCTAGTATCACATTCAAAACACCCGGATCCACCGTCAGCTATTTAGGGCGTGACAGCCGTCAACTCCATAATATCGAAAAGCTTATCCAAATGCTAGACCGGCTGACACCTTTCCGGGTTGACACTTCCCAATGCTACCCGTGGGCCCCTGCGATCGCAGAATAGTAGATGGGTCCTCTTCCACAGACTGCTACTTCATCACCGTCACACACTCGTCCTCACGCCGGCTTTATTTGTTTTTGAATTGACAGATAACTTCGCGCCATAACGGCTCTGGGGACACGTCGGCTGTGGCGAGTAATACAGACCGGTTTCACCACGAAAATGCCCGTTGTTACATGTTTGCTCCGTACCCGTTTCGAAAATTCTCTTGAATCTCATTCCTACAATGTGTTTTTTAGGTACCTGTTCTTAACGATTTTGCGATGCAATTCAGCCTCATTTTGCCGTTGCCCATCACCTTTTCTCTCACCCCCGGTAGGCGCGTTCTTTTTTTTCATGTTCAAACCCTACCTTCATCTGGCGTTGCCCAATCCATGGGGTGCATAATAGGCACGTTGCTACTCTCGCAGAGCTCCCGAGAAGGCGAGGTTCTGGCAGACGCCCGCTCTTAGTCCTCGTCTTACTCAATTTCAGATCTGTGCCCGTGAGTACGTCGTCATGGCCAGGAACTGCAAGCCAGTAACCAGGCAATGTGGTAATGAGGACGAGCAAGAGGCCGGAATCCAGGAACGCAACGGCAGAGGTTACCGGAACTATGAGATATCTACACTCCAAGAGCGCTCATCACGTCCAAGTAGATTATTAAATCCCTCAGACACAGAGCGATCAGGGCCCTCCCACTGGCCTCAACATCCTGTCATTGATCGTTAGTTGGTTGACTGGTTCCGGCCCCAGACTACAAGTCGGTCTCCCGTGTCATCCCGCACGACATAGATCTATGCAGACCGCCCCGTAGCGAGCCCGGAAATTGTGTACAACACCATGCCCAATAGTGACCCTCTCTGATTGGCGGCAAGTGACGGCGTCGACCCTGTAAGACGGCTTGTTGATCATCGGGCACAAGTTTTAACTAGAACTACCAACGGAGTACAGTTGGGTGATCCATGATGTACATCCTTACTTGAACTTTCCGCGACAGCCAGTGCAGTACTCGTCGCCGTTCCACCTGATAGTCCCACAACCAACGCACCACATCTCCGTACCCCTCGTCTCCCTGGGACATAAAGTACAGTAGATGCGGTACCGGAGCCCGCTTCGAGGTTGTTTGACTTTACATATCCGACATGCCAGTTCCAAAAATTCCTTTGGTGGAGACGGGTTCGTCTTGACATCTGCCGGTGGTTGCTTGCCTCGTGCTGTCTCGACCTCTCTTGTGGACCTCGTAAAAGCCGATAAGTCTTGCGATGCTTCGTACTTAGTGGAGGCCGATGCGAGGCTTATGGCGGTCCCAGTAGTGCCACGAGGCAAAGATTGCGATTGTTGCTGTGGCACAGGAGCAGGGGCAGGGGCAGGGGGTTTCAGTTCTGGAATGGGAACATTCGGCGCCTCACTGGTTCTCTTGGGTTGAGATGTAGGATCCGGCCGTACGCTGTTCTTCGCTTTTTCAATCCTCTCACGACGTTCCTTAATGGACCTTTCGAGGATCAACTCCATGGCTGCCGTACGGTGCGAATTTAGACCCGACGAAGAGTTCCGAATGATGTCGGAGACCAAAGCCCCATTGACAGAAGACTTCAACTTAGACCGGAAGAGCTCGTATTCCATTTCTCCGACAAGCTTGTGGCTGTGTAGGGGTTATGTTAGCGTGATTGGTTGTCAAGAGTCCTGGAATGAAGTACTTCGCAGTAAAGGGAGAGAACAATTCAGGTATGATATTGTTCTTATCTAGCCTTGACCGAATATCCCGAAGGGCAAGATCGCAAAGTTCGGTCCAATTGATCTAAGCGAAAGAGCTATGGGCGACTGCATCCTTTCGAAGGGGTGCGAAACGAACCTTGTTTGCTAGGCAGTAGATAGACTTGGGAGAGCATGGCTCAACACTGAGCCGTTGTGGATCCTGTGGAGACTTTCTTTCGCCCTGAGAGCAGCCGTCTTGACCCTCCTTCTTAGACGGGGTAACATCTTGCGAACTGAGGTTTGCGAATACGATCTTATTGATATACACGCAAAGGAATACGGCACTCCAACTGCACAGAATGGTCAGCCAAATGTGTTATTACCTCAGAAGATGACTCACGTCTTCGCCGCCCCTGATTTCAACAGAAGTGCGGGCTCTGTCGGTAAGTCCGCGGCAATAGGATTTTCTCGTACGCTGGAGGGAGCAAACTAAGTTCGTAGTGACGATTTTGGAACGGATTAACAAACAGCTTTGAACAGGGGTAGCACTCCGGGGAGCCCTCTGGGTCAGGATTTTCATCGTCAATATCACTGTCATACCCATCTGCACATCGGGGCGGTGGTGCTCTCCTTGCTCTGAGTTTTGACGAATCTGGAATGATAGATCAGCAACCGATCCACACAGATTCGAGTGAAGGACTTACACGCTGTTAGCTTAGATGCGAAACTGCCACCCACCCTACTACAGAAGTATATCGGTCGAATCTTCGGCAGACCGGCCGACGACCGCGACTCGACCGCATAAAACTGGGAGTCAAGGAACGTCCCGCTGGTTAGCGAGCTCGTGAGCGCCTTCTTGAGCCCCTCCCAGTCTATGCCGGTGGCCTTCTGGTTTGGTGGTGCAGCCGTGGCGGGCGGTGTGTCTTTTACAGACTCATCACTCTCCATGAGCTCGTAAAGGGCAGGAAGGATGTCCTCTGTGTGTGGCAATTCCCCGTGACCGTAGCTCTTGATTTTCGTCTTCAAAAACCCTAGTGTAGGGCCAGAGTCAGAAGATAACAGGACCCGTGCCAGCTGTCTGAGTTCCAGCTGTCTCAACTCGGGGTACCTGTCGATCCGTGGGAACCTGACCGGCTTGAGTGAAAGAGGACAACATACCAGGAGGTGTACTTGCTAAAAACTTCTTCGGTAATATTACACTTGGATAGGTCTTGTTGGATCTGTCGCAATGCGAGCTCTTTCAACTCAGGTATGCCGTACTGAAGGTGGCGTCAGTCCGAGTTAGAGCGGACACGGGAACTCGTCACCATGTCGGCAAGTCTGTAGACGGATTTGGGTGAGGGTCTTGGAATCCCGTACGATTCCGATATCCTCTCAAATGCATGGGTCTTGCGTCTTTCCACGGAGCCCCACGGCGCGAACTCAATCTCATTTGTGTACAAGTACCGAAGCATCGCCTGGAATCTGTTACAAGCAGTCTTAGTGCACACATGAGAAGATAGGAAGCCGACATACGTGACGAAGGCCACATCCTCGATGACAAAAACCTTGCCAACGTGAGCGGAAGAAGCGGTCTCTGTTTCGCCCTTCGTGTGGGATGAGTCGGAAAACAGCGAGTCGAGGTCTGAGACGGAGATGATGTCAGAAGATTCGTTGCTCTTCGCGTCTGATTTTTCGAGAACGACAACATCGTTGTCCCTTGGCTTCTCCGTTACGGCTTGAGGGACGGCCGTGGGCTCGTCGTCCAGAATGTAGTCGCCGCCGTCGTCGTCGTCATCCTCTTCGAGGTCGCTGTCGTCCTCATACTCGTAGCGGGTCGTATAAGGCTTTCTATCCGTTGGAAATCTGGCCCTCAAGTTTTCCTTGGCCCCTCTCTCGTCGAGCACTGTCAGCAAGTTAGCTCAAGTATCTAGGATAACTGAAATCAGCGCACGAGAAGCAAGGCGTGGCACGCGCTTCGCGACGTGTCCGTTGACGAAAAGCGGCTTCGGATCTCCGACACGTCCAGGCTTAGATGCCACACGTTTTGAGAAGAGCCAGAACTTGGTATCGACAAAGGTTCCGGAAGTGATCGAATCTCTCAGAGCCTCTTGCAGCGGGAATGGGATAGTCATGGTCAGGGCGGCGACGTTCCCAGTGGGCGAGCTTTCAGACGGGTTCAAGTGATACACGTGGTTCGGGCGAGGCCAGTTATCTTTAGCGTCTGTTGCAGCATCCCCGGGCTTTGCTCGTCTCGGTCGTGTCTTGAAGATGGCTTTGAGCGACGCCTCCGGGGTTCTTGACATACGATGGAAAGGCTCTCCCTGCATAATGATTGCGATCCCCGAGAGACCTCTTCAGTAAGGATGGGGTGGCCATCTCCCATCTCCCCTTGGGAGTGGCAGAAGGTTGTGAGATAGGGATTGAATATTACTAACCCGTTCCCCGGCCGAAATTCTTGATCCTTTGGTATCACATTCAAAACACCCGGGTCCGTTGCCCTTCGCATTGGGCGAAGAGCTCCCGAGAATGACAATATCAGAGCTGTTTCTCGGCTTCCTCTTAGGCTACATACTTTCTGACAATCGCTATTTCTCCAACACAACGCGGCTCCGGGGTCATGTAGACTCTTTGGAGACAAACGTCCATATAAAGCCGCTTCCTGCAGTTCCGTCTTCCCAAATACTCGGGCGATGGCTCGCTCCGAGAGATGTTTGATACTCCTTACAAATGGACTGCAATAATTTTTTCCCTCTTATCAGCCTATCAGAAAAAGCTGATCGCGCTTGAGGTGATCCTACAAGCGCATTATTATAACTGATTGGCACGTTCCCCCACGTGTTCGTGCTCGGATTCTTTCCGATAACCATCACCTCACCATGGATTCGATTCCTCAGGAACTCATCGACACAATCATCGACAATGTCCCGGAATCCAGCCTCCTCTCCTGTTCTCTCGTTGCAAAGCGATGGCGACGAAAGAGCCAACGACGCGCCTTCGATACCATCTCGTTCTCATTCGAAGAAGACATGGACTGTTGGTGCACGGACATCCCACAGGACTCGGATGGGATCTCATCCTACGTTCGCCGCCTCAAAATCGAAGAAATTTCCTCCTGGGCTGAGCCTGCACTCTTCAGCCGCATGCTGGAGTCCCTCAGCTCGTTAACCACATTGTTGATGGACGCAACCGAGATCCCTGACGAGTTGCCGGGCCACATCTCGCGTGGAGAGTTCGGGAATGGGATCACCACTCTCTACCTTGGTCATTCATCCTACACTCCCGCGATGATGGCAATGATCCTCTCGCTCCCCAACCTGAAGGAACTGTGTATCGAAAACTGCGAGGTCATGCCGGAAGGACCACTTCCAACCCACCCCGTCACACCCCAAAGGCGACCGTTAGACTCGTTGGGACTGTACGGATCGGTGGACGGAGTCGCAGAAGCCCTCGCTGAATCTCAACTCACATTCGGCCGCTTCTCCTCGAATGTAGGCATCACGGGCGTGGCACAGCTTCTTTTGGTATCTTCGGAGATGCTCGTGGAACTAAAGCTCTATGATAGTGCGTGGTTTTTGCGGGTCCCCAGACCTAGCAGAGACGATAGTGAACGATCTTCCAGATGCTTTTTACTATGAGATTCCCTCTACCATTCACCTACCACCGTTACCTGCCCTTACCACTCTGGTTATCGAGCTTCATTCGTCTCGCCTCTCGCCTTCAAGTTACCTTACAAACGTCCTATGTTCCATCGGCTCAGCTCCAGCATTGATATCTATCGTTATCGGCCACTCCAAGTGGGAACACATCGACGGCATCTTTTCGGAGGATCCGTGGGTTGATTTGGATAGATGGCTATCGCGGATTGCTAGGCACGCTGAGGTTGCGGGAGGTTTGACGTTGACGTTGAGACGATGGCCGGAAGGCAAGTCTATCTGGGAAGGATTCCTACCCGAATTCGGGGAGTCTGGTGAAATCAAAGTGGAACACTAGTAGTGGGCCTGTATGTCGACGATCGAAAACTCGGAAACGTTCCCTTCGAGTCACTCGCGGGCTCGTTGTCTAGAATGTCGCCTTCGTCATCTACTTCGAAGTCACTGTCGTCCTCATAGTCGTAGCGGTTCGTATAATGTCTTCCATCTGTTGGAAACCTAGCCCTCAACAGCTAACTCGATGCACCTTGGAAATATGCACCAGGCTTCCCGTTCCTAACTGCAACTGGGATAATCCCCTCCGACACGCCCACTGCAGGGTTGATCTTGGAGGAGCTCTGCGAGCGGAACGAGACCTTCAAGGTTTCAGCCAGCATCTTAAGTTGTACATCAAGCTTCCGGTCAGACTCGATTTCGCCGAGTTCATTGAGTGGACCGGATACAAAAGTCGAAGGTAATCTCGGCCCGCATTCAATTGGCCGCCCACTAACCCAGAAGAATGCATGGTCTGCGTCAGCAGTATACCAATCAA
>Ga0307515_10021836_pt1 | contig 11321 bp, 15 predicted proteins | sample 17_EM_MG_FD_194513 | JGI IMG/M metagenome (GOLD analysis project Ga0307515, IMG submission 194513) | Populus trichocarpa ectomycorrhiza microbial communities from riparian zone in the Pacific Northwest, United States - 17_EM | ecosystem: Host-associated > Plants > Roots > Unclassified | place... | reverse complement strand
AGACGAGGACGTGGAAGACGAGGACGTGGAAGACGAGGACGTGGAAGACGAGGACGAGGCATACGAGGACGAGACATACGGGGACAAGGAGCCGCAGCTTCAGAATGAGAAGGATGCCCTCAAGTTGTGCTTCAGGAATGGTTGGCTACATCTACATGCAACTACGGACAATGACATCCCTGTGTACATCTTCGCAACTCCACTTCATAAGGGGTTTGTCGAGTACTACCTCAGGAACTAGCCTTCAAACTGTACCACTATTGTGGATTCGAACCACAGCTTTCAAATACATGAGATGCAGAGACACACGCAAAGGAAAATGAAGGGGCGACACTGTATGGAGCCAGGTAGAGACCTAAAATAAACCTGTAGAGAATCCCACTACTTGGCTAGGCGTTTGGTGATGAACATAACTGTAGACTGAACCATAGGTGGGTCCATCGAGAGATGAACGCCAGGCTGTGGTGTGTGCGATGTCGGAGAGGATTGATGGAAACACCACTTTCGACGAGTTGCAGACGTATCACTGGTGTTCATGCCAGCGGAATGTGCGGTGTCGACACTATTGACGGGGTTGACATGGTTGGTCCACCTAGAGGATCATGAACCAAAAAAAACAGCGAACAGAACCGAACGTACCGATGACTGGACCAAAGGTAGGGAGCAGTGGACCAGGATCAGTCGTGGCGTCATGGACGGAGAGGTAAGGGACACATAGTTGGAAAGTCTAAGGGATCCCAACGAACCGAAGGAGTCACCGGACGCGGATCGAGGCAGTCGAAGTCAGATTGGAGAGACCCGCTGCATGGGGTGAAGGTGGTGGGGGAGGGAGATCCGATTTGGAGAAGGAGCCAGGCGGGGTTGGCTTTCTTACAACGAGCGGTGGTGGGCTGGTGTCCAGGGATCGTTTATGGGATTGGTGGAGCGGAGAGGGCCCTTTGCTGCTGCCGCATGTGTGATGTATTTGAAATGCGGCCTATAATTCTTCTCGTTGTTGTTGTCCCACCACTCTCCAACACCGGTGGCAGTAAACCTGGCGACGAGAAAGATGGTGCGTTCGACGGGTTTCCTTTCAACATCCTCCAGGCGAATGAGGAACAAGAAACGGTCCCATCCGACCTTTGGGGCGCCTACGGCGTCACGCTCTGAGGGGAACGGAGGTGGCAACGCAGGGAGAGAGCAAACGAATTTGGGTAGCCTGCCAATTGTCGAGAGTGAACCGGAGGGCAACAAGTTTCTCGAAAGCAATGTTCTTGAGGAGGACTGTGCCACGAAGAGTGGTGGTCGAGAGCCGGGAAAGAGGATGGTTTCAAGGTATACGTTTGCACCTGTTGTGGTCGGGGGAAGGTACTGGAGAGGACTGGGTGGGATCGATATCAATGGAGAATGGATCTGATGTCTTTGGAAACGGGTGGGCAGAGGGAGAGTCATATCATTCGTGCTTCGTTTCCGTGTCCTCCACCCCGCCACTGACAGCACGAGGGTGGGCCATCTTGCATCCGAACCATCATCACCATCATCACTAGCTCAAGGGTGGGCTAGATACGCAGAGACCTGGCTCCGCTCCCTCCTTGACTATCCTTTCTCTTCTACGTTGAATGCGGTCTTGAGCGCTTCTTCAACGGTGTCACATTCGAGTGCATAATTCGATAAACCATCTCGCCTAGGACTAGATTTGGCTCGTACGCTGTGCACTTAGGCCAGAAGTTCGAGCACGATAGCTTGACCAGCTCGTTCCCGATGTCTTTAGAGCGACACGACAGGCTAGCTTGGACGTGACACAAACGTGTGTAGTTTCACTGGGTTGGACTGGTTGTTCTGAGTGTTTGCGGCCAATTGAAAGTACGCGATCGTCGCCTGGACCAAACCTAGATTGGCGAGCTGCATCCGTAGGCAGAGTGATAAGGCCGGATGGGGGGGAGGGGGTTGTGTGGGTCGCCACCCTAGTGAGGGGTTGGTTATCGCCGTCTTGGGCTCATAGTTGAGGAAGGGTAAAAGAGCAAAGGGCCGTGTATGAGTCATGTGAATCCGTGAGGAATGAAGGAGAGTTTGGGAGTAAGGTGGTTGGTGTGGAGTAGGTAAAACCTCGGAATTTAAAACAGCTGCTTTAACCTTCCGAGGGCCGGAAGCGCGCGCTGTGTATACCCGTTGAAAACTAATACTACCTGAATAATCCATATTTTGATCCTTACATAGCAAAATATGATTTTTGGTCACTCTTATCAATAGCTTTGAGTTGGGGTCCTCTGTGGACGGTGATCTGGGTCTCTGTCACCAACCTCCACCCCGCGTCGGGGATTTAACTATAGATCAGACGCGTCAAGCGTGTCTAGCTCAGTTGAAGAGTCCGTTGGACGCGCTTCCAAGCAGCTTTCCAACATCTAAGATCAATCTCAGCACCTTTCAGGTCGACCCAGCGGCGACTATGGCTACACTGGTGCCCTCAACCATGCTCTTGAACTCACATTTGGGTGGAAGAGGCGCTCGAGTGGGGATCCTGACAGGTTATCCCGTTGACTGTTCGCGGGCCAGGTCTTTCCGCGATCGTGTCACGTTCGAGGTTCTGTCCAAGCCGGGGCACGTCGTGTACCGGGCTCTTCGGAGTTCAAGCTGGGTTTCGGGTAAAGTGTTCGAGCAGAGACCAAGATCGGCTAAGGTTCGACCTAGCGCGATCTGGGTATTTATACAATAGTTAGGGTACACGTGTAAACCAAATATCCAATTACATTATTGCGATCGATGTGGCAGTGCTAAATATCGGCAATCGTTACAGATCGTAGTCTTACGAGAAACGATCGGTCGATATCCATCTGAAGCTGCGCTGATGGACAAGTGGTCTGATGACCTTATCCTTGCTGCCCAGAACAATGCACATGAGACTTCAAAAGCGCCCCCATTTTTAAACAGTTTACACTCCAGTTGATAAACCTAAGCGCCCGCCGAGTTGATAACTGGTTGTTGAAAGCCTCCTGGAGGTTTTCCACCCCGCCCTAGTGTGGAGAGCGCAAAGGAGGGACCATGTACTGCTTGACGGAAAATAAAACTCCCTTGCTATCTAGTTCTAGGGTGGGATTACTTATGTAGTAACAATAACCGAGCCACATATGAAACAAGTGCCCTAATATACGCAAACGGGTCTGCAACCCTGCATATGACCGATGCCCGGTAACCATAATAGGAAAGACCAAACCGTAGCAATTATGACGGTTCCAACGCTGCTCCTAATATGAGAGTGAGCAACACCGTCGACTAGTCAATCAGGACTGAGCGGGTGAGCTAGGACCTACCGTGGCGAATAGTGGGGCGGCGACAACAGAGGCTGGAAGGTTGATTTTGCCAAGAGGATCGCTTTCGGGTGTCCCATGGGTCGAATTGATTATCTGAAGTCGGGCGTGCTGTAACGAAGGGCTTTGAAGGGCGTAAGCCGACGCTCTTGAGATACTTCAACTCACGCCGTCACTCATGTTCCCAACGCCTCTCTGTCAGCTGCCCTCCGGTCCTGTCGAACATGTCAACGGGTCCCTACTCTCACCATTTTCGCCCTCGCCGCCGCCTTCGTCACTGCCCAGACCCCAAGCGCGAGTGGCACTTCCGCCTCTGCTTCTGGCACCCCCAACCCTTGTGTCGTCAGCTGCTACACCGCTGCCACTGCCTCTGTGCGCTGTGCTTCCGCGTGAGTCCAGCCCCTCCGAGCGTGGGGACGTGATCCACTATGTGTCGGGCCATCCGATAGGTCATACTGACATAGGTAACTTTCAGCGAAGACCTTCCATGTGTTTGCCCTAGCCTCGACCCGTTCATAAACAGTATACATTCTTGTGTACGTATTCCGTTCCATCATTGCATGTGTTTTACATCGGAACTGTTCCTGTCAATAGATCACAGCAGGCTGCCCTGACGAGGCGGAAAAGGTCGAATCATACTATATAATATACTGTGCTGCAAGTGCGACGTTTCCTCTAATTTATTGCCTGCTCGTCCTTGAATACTCACAGTCTCTCCACCCATAGTCACTCCCGCCTCTAGCGGCGCTGGTACCTCTGCTCCTGGAACCTCACGTCCTTCTACCTCGATTCCCGCTAGCGGAACCGCCACTACCACTCGCTCTTCAATCCCTGGTGCAGCCTTCAAAAAAATACCCCCGTCGCTGGTGCTATGGGTGCTCTCACTGCTCTCATCGGTACTGCCATCTTCGGAGCTTCATCTCGGCAGCTTTGGGATCAATTTTACGTCCGGAGAACTGCATGACTGGTGTGAGTAATTAGAGAAATCAGCGCAAATGAGGCAATAGAATACTTTGCTGCAATCCTCCAGGAATGCCTTAGGAACTTTAGACCAAGGGATTGTCGCCGCAGCCGTCCAGAAGAGCATTCGATCTGTCCACCCCAGAGCCAAGAGCTGCTGAGCAACAGGGTCAGACCTACCTCCGGACTTAAGAGGTGAGAAAATCGTTTTGTACCCCGCGGCAGCAGGGTATCTTTCCTCCAGTTTCGCTGCCATAAGGAAGGTGTCACAGTAGACATCTCGGCCGATAGCTAAGACCGGTATACGACGATAGTGGAGCCCAAGAAGGTCAATCAGTTGCGGTCTTGGGTACCGATGAGACCTAGGTTATATGCTATTCTGCATAACTGTCGAGAGTCGGGGCGTACGACGCACCTTGACAATGGCGTAGGGGACCCCTTTGAGACCAAGGATGTTCTTAACCTTGTTTCCAAAGGGGGAAGCGTCGTCTATTCACCATAAGTCCTCGACAATGAGTTTTCAACAAAAGGATTTCTCACACCTAAGTCATGGCCATTAGGAACATCAGGGAGTACCACAAACTTCCGTGACGTACGTATAGAGAATGACCCCAGCCATCTTGCAGTCGTAGTTAGGTTGAAGCTTGAAACCGGCTGCACATAACCGGTTGCTGTGCCACCTTTTCGCTTTCTGTAGAGAAATCCCGATGTACCTTTGTTAACCCTATTACAAGCCATGTGTACAAAATTCCCGAGTGAGCCGCCCAGTGAGTAACATTGGCCATTGGCGTGTCCCACTGGATGCCCAATGGCCAAGGTTCCATACACCATACATTGCAAAGGCACCAGTGTGTCGATTGTTATTTTTCTGTAAGCACCGCATATATATATCTGATTTATAATGATTTATAATTATTAAAGCCCGCCATTATCATTAAATTTAATATATATATATTATATATAATTAGTACACTGGTATTCTTGAGGCTACCCGAAAAGATCATAGGTGCGTAGATCGCTGTGAACAGGTAAAATATTAGTCCAAGACTCACTGAAGGTGATCCAGTATAGTACACATTCACACGCATGTCTTATATTAAGAAGGATACATTCCTCAAACGAGGAGAGTACAAAGCAAAGGAAGTACCTGACACATACCGGGCTCCGTTTGCATAGATTAATATTTACTGACGAGCCTTGGATTGGTAATGCAGGGAGTATGTGTGAAAAAGGTAACAAACCCCTCCTTTGCTTCCAGGTGAATTAGGGGAGAATGATATGGCCAAGGCCGAGCCTAGCTGGGTCACGGGTGATCCTCGTTTTCCCTCTTTTTCCATGCCTAATAATGGTGAATGTCGAGAACATGGGCCTGGACCATAGAACCAGCACCCAAGGGCGCATAGCGTGGGCCCTTTGTAATATTTGACATGCAGTGCACAATCATCAAAGCCAGTGGGCGTGGGGTGCTCATTAAATTCGACATTATTACAAGTGACATGGCATGTATTCCTCATTTGGGAATTATCGAGCACCTACGTCCTGGTGGACTAATGTAGTTGGTTGGAATACAATGGTTCGTTCTAATTGCTGAAGACGTACATGTGTACAAATGCGAGTTACGTGACACAGTCCAGGCCCATTGCGAGCTGGAGTCAGAACACACACAGAATGGCATACCCAAAGAGTCCGGTCAAATATTCGTAAACTCCGGTCAAAAGCAAGGGCCAAAATGAGAAGACAATACATTTATCTTCCTCCTTCCTCAGAGCGTTCACAATAGGAGTTGCTCCATCGCGCTCTGCACATCCTTCCCCTGTTGCGGGTGCTGGCCAGTGTCTTCCCACACCTATCTGTCCATTCCGCGGCAGGCCACTCCTCGTTCCCGCTCCCGTTCCCACTCCCGCCCCATTCTGCGTAGCAGCCACTGCATACCCACTCTGTCGTACACCCCATTCGTACAGGTCCTTTGCGGTCGAATTGGGTCGGAATATCGACAACTGTGTTCCAGCCGTGTTTGGAGGATTAAACTTTGCCGCGGCAGGAGAGGCGGACAAGTTTCTCGAGCTTGCCGACATGCCCGTGGGCAGGCTCACCACGCTTCTCCGCACATTGAGTGTCCCGCTGCGCGACCGTAGCTCATTAATTTTCGTGTTGGGTTCGATGAGTAACTGAAGAGCAGCGAGAGTCACAAACGCGTCATTTCCAGCATTGTGCATGTTGCATGTGCGTGGGAGATTTGTGAGCGAGAGGGTCGAGCCGAGTTGGTGCGGCTGCTGTGGGTTGTAAGGATCCAACTGGGCAAGTTCTGGACGCCGTCCTGCGAGGAAAGTTGGCGCTCAAAGGTTGTTGTGTCCACTATGAGGACATTGGACGGAATACCTGTTCGTAGGTGTCAAAACAAGCAAGGCATTTTGTCGAAGAGGGGTGCGTACTCTCCCATACGCCCAAGATCACCCGCTGCGCCGTGCGCGACTAGGACGAGGTCGTTGATCCGAGTTTCTGACTCGGGACTCGCAAGGCTATCGATGACCGCTTGAATGACTTTCGATAGTGTACCCTTGGAAATTAATTGAGTTTCCCCAAACTAGGTAAGATGTCAGAAGCGCTTCGATGGGTCTCACTCTGTACTAAGTCAAGTGGAAAGTTTGTGAACCGCTTGTTCACCGCCTTATCCACATAGTCCGAAATGATGAAGTGCCCTTCCCTACGACGGGTAAGAGGGTTTCTGTCATGATCTGTAAAACCACACTCATCGGTAGTTTTCGGTGGCCAAATGCCGGAACCCTGGACGTGGCCAGACCTCAACGCAGCGTAACCCCATTCCAAGCACGCATTGGGGTTCTTCTCACTCCACTCAAAATCCACCGCGAAGAAATCCTTATCCTTGACATCCCAAATCTCTTAGATCGCAGCCGGCCCTGGAATTCGGATATTCTGGGTAGCGAGAACCGCTGCAGGTAGGGTCGCGTGCAGTTTCTTGTAGAATGGCAGTTCTGAAATGTGCCGCATGTGCCTTTGTTGGCTCTCGAAGGGCCGGACCTTGATCTATTAGGAGGCCGAGTTTAGACACACCCCCTACAATAGGATAAGCAGGTGCCGTACGATGTCGTCAACCAGTGGGAGAGTTTCCCCGAATCTGCCAGACACCTGTCAATATTTGCCACAAACGCTCACAGGATGGGTCACCTTACCTGACCCGTACCATCTTAATAAAGGCGCTGATCGAGCACTTTTTCGTCACAATATGTGCCCTGCCACTATATACGTCGGTCACGACAATAACTGGCCAGCCGAACTCGAGAAATTTCTCAAAGGTCTGAAAGAGGTGGCTCCAGGTCTTGTCGTACCAAGCGATATTGTGGATCTGGAAGTGCCCGAGATAGGTGGAATATACCTGTATACGGATGTAAACCACACATGCTCCGAATTTAGTCGACCTTACTGGGTGAAAATCATATTCCCAACCGGCGTGTGGGTCGACGAGATTGAAGTCAGACATTATAGGGTATTAGAATATTGATGTAGTGGTAAGGTGTGTGGAGCTATCCCGCCGTCCAAGGACCTGGGGCCCCCGCCCTATTCGGAGTTATATATTATATGGGTAGGAGCAGGAGCAGCCTCGAATGTCTGCACCAAGTGGATTGCGAATCGCAAGCCTGCCCCGAGACGGTGAGTAAGGGTGGTTCGGTTCAAGGTGCGGACGCCTATTTGGTATTTGGTCGCGCTTCTTTGAACCTGCCGCTCTCACCTGCAAACGGGAAGCCTCCTCAAGCACATTATGACCATCATTGGAACGGATTGCGCCCCTGCCTCTGGCTCAGAAATGGGTCAAAGTCGGTCAAACGTGTAACCCTGCAAGGACTGGAACTGAAAAAGCCCACGCTCAGGTTGGGCTAGTCACGGGTTAGCATTCCCTACACCAATTTATCATAGACTATGCGTCCCATTCCGACCTGACAGAGTCACCATTGCGTCATCCCAACAAATGTCAAGTTTTATTAACTGTCGATTGAGGAAACCGATCCCGATAACATACCATCCACTTTTATGACGACCTTCTCTCAGCCTCACAACAGAGGTTTGTGAGGAAGCTCATCCCCCGATCTTCTTGCCCATTACTTTATTGACCCTTTCAGTTCCACTCCAGGCTTCGCTTCTCAGATGTGTAGTGTCTGGAGTATCTGTATTCTATCCTCATACAAGCCTAGACAGCATCAAAGGAGTGTAAACGACTGGCTTGCCCTAATATTCCTGAAGTATCTTAGACCAGATACCAGTCATACAGAACCAGTTAGGCGAAGGGACAGGTGTCGGAGTAGGTCATATGGTCACTGTTACACTACTATGTACGGTTTAGAAGCTCAAATGCAGTGTGTGTCGTCAACGTAGATCCCCGAATGATCTCTATCTGATTGGAGCCGTTTTTCTGTTGATAGAGGACATGATAAAGCTTGAGCATTGCTAGAATTAGAAGTCAGGAAGGATGCAGAAAAGAAAGAGAGAGAAAAATCCTAACTCGGGTGCCTCGCGCGCGGTCGATTTATTCGGAAGTCAAGGATGATGTAATCGTTGAGTTGCATCTTCGTGTAGGCGCCGGCGCCTATGAAGCGAGAGTGATGGTCCTCGAGCCGGTCTCCCTCACGTATCAACTCCACACCCCATTCTTTGACAGGGATGTAGAAGTCAATTCTCCCGCTTGCATTTCCATATTCAGGATATGAAATGAGAGACCCCTTGGTGTATTCATGAAAGCACCGATAGAATTCGTCCTGAAACTGTGCCTCTGGTGGTCGTTGCACAGCTGAAGCACCCAGTTTTCTTTGGGATAATTGATGAGGGGAGAAGAGCCGTATCACTTTGATCGAAAATGTGAGAAGGTCCGTATCCGGAATAGTGGAACAGTTGGAAGGCTGGTTCCCAAGGTAGTACTCGATGAGCCCCTGATGAAGCGGAGTTGTGAAGGTGTACACATTGTCCATAGTTGCATACAGCCAACCATTCCTGAAGCACTTTTGGAGTGCCTTCTTCTCGTTCTGTTTCTGCAACTCCCCTTCCATCGCTTGATTGTTGGCAAGCACTTTACGGAGTACTCGAGCAGTAAACGGTTGCTGGAGATCCTCGGGCAGCCCACGTCTGAACATCAAACTCGTCTGGAGACGTTCCCAGAGGTCAGGAATAGGAAATTGGTGACGGAAAATGAAACTCCCTTACTTCGTTATTCTATCTACTTCTACGATAGGACTACTTATATAGTGATAACAGCCGAGCCACAACATGAAACCAGTATCAGAATACGGAAACGGACCAGTAACCCTGCATAATAACCGATATTAAGGAACCGTAATTAAACCCAAACCGTACCTACTATGACGAGAACAACGATATTCCAACAATTGGCTCTGAAATATTTTCAAGGAGTACTGGGTAGCTTCCGTCTTGAGTTGACGGTATGACTTGAGACAATTGTCAGTGAGTACTGTGGTTTGATACAGAGACTTACAGCATCAGCCATGATAATCCTAAGTACCTCGTTCACTGCACCTGCATGGCCAGCGGTGAGATGGAATACATGATCCAGAAATTTTGCTGTGAAGCGCCCATCTGGAAATGCAGTGTCCACCATCTCGTTGAATTCGGCTTTCGAGAGGAGAAGTCCTACTGGGGGGAGATGATCCAGATGATTTGTAGGCCGTAGATTGATTGATTGTGTTGCTGGTACAACTATCGGAGTTGGGCCTTTCACGGAAACACGACTCGTTGGGCTGGCCCAGCTGACAAAGAGGATGATGCGGTCACGGGACCTATCGTTGATTGCCTTCAAATAAGAGTTCCAAAATCCAGTGTCCCAATATGTTAACTGGGCTTCGTCGATTATTAGTGTATTTGGACCATTGAAGTCGTAATTATGCGCTGCAAGTTTTGTTTCCCAACGAGTCGAATCTTTAACCCAAGTATTGATCATGATCAGGTTGCTTGTTGGTTCCTCCATGCAGATGTGATTATATAACAACTTCGCAAGGGTTGTTTTGCCACTGGCTGGTGTCCCGCGAACCTAGGATGGGGGATTAGAACTTGTTTGGAGCAAAATGTGCAAGATCGCACCATGAGGAGACGATAATGGTTCAATCTCTCGTACAATCCATTGACTGTTGAGCGGCGTCGGGTGATGGAGGCTGTCAGTGAGAGCAGGTTAGAATCACTATACATGAGACCAACAGGATTGGCTGACTGTCAATCTGTACCACGCGAGGCCCTATGAACCGGGAACCCGCACTGATGGAACCAATGGAGCGAGTAAGGTATATGGGATATGAGTATGAAATGCCACGGATAAGGCAGAACAAACACAAACTCACATGATGAACCCGAGGCCGAGGATAACAATGATACCATAGATGTTCAAGACAGGTTGCAGAGCTAACAAAGCCCAGCAAGTTATGAGTAAAATTCAATGCGCGCACAGCTTGTTGGATGGTTGAGGATCGCGTACCGTTTGCGGGCAGCCACAAGGCAATGAAGAAAGGAGCAGTTAGGACCATCAGGACCAAGAGAGTGAGGAATGGTGAGTAGCGGGTGGGCATTTGTAAACTGGGTGACTGCAACGGCTAGGGATGGCTCCTTGCTGAGATAGATGCGTAGAAGATGCGGAAGTGAGTGAAGAACCAAACCCAAAAAAAAGTCCATTCTATGGCCTCTTCTCCTTCGATTCCCCCTATTACAGTGAAACTTGCCTATGTACACATGCCTAAATGTATACCCGCCTAAATGTATGTAAAAACCGCCGGAACGGCCTCGGTTCCATAGAAATAAATGTATACCCTGCTATTTGACTATTGTGAAAGAGATTTTGTGAAATATACACAGAACCCGACAAAAGAACAAAGCAAGCCAGGGACGAAGCAGGGCCGGAGGGTCAGGATGCAACCAAAAAAAAACCTTCCTGTTGGAGATAGATACGCTGTGCACTGAGCATCGGTCTAGTCTTCCATTCCATCTCGTTGTCTTCCACTCCATCTCGTTGTCTTCCATTCCATCTCGTTGTCTTCCATTCCATCTCGTTGTCTTCCATTCCATCTC
>Ga0307515_10021835_pt1 | contig 11322 bp, 1 predicted proteins | sample 17_EM_MG_FD_194513 | JGI IMG/M metagenome (GOLD analysis project Ga0307515, IMG submission 194513) | Populus trichocarpa ectomycorrhiza microbial communities from riparian zone in the Pacific Northwest, United States - 17_EM | ecosystem: Host-associated > Plants > Roots > Unclassified | place... | reverse complement strand
TAGTGCTCTACCTTCTTCTTTAGTAAGCTTATAGATTAAAAAGAACCTTAGACTTATTCCTAGTTCTAATTCTATCTTATAGTCCTATACTATATACTTTAATAGCTTTTTACTTTCTAGTAACTATAGTTTCTTGCTATACTTATGGTATCTCTTTAGTATATAACTTAATCCTTTTTCTATTTTTTTTATAGGTCGCTCCTACTTAATACTATACTAACTTAGCCTATTATTATATTTTACGGCGTTAAGTATCTCTAATATCGACCTAACCTGTAATCTGATTAATCTTTAAATTATATTCCTATAACTAAGGCATTCCTAGTACTGCCTTATTATTTCCTAATAGTAATATATTAAAAGACATCTTAACTTATCTCCCTTTAATAGTTAACTAAATAGGTCCTATTTCCAGATTAATAATCCCTCCTCTATAGGTTATTAGATCTCCTAAAATCGTCACTAATAGGTAAGGTTGTTTCTTCTGTCTATAAGGTAATCCCATTCTCTTAATTACTGCTAGTAAGATATAGTTCCTTATTACTCTACTATCTATTAGCGCTTTAAACTATTAATCTTACTATTTAGCTTATAAATTTAGGTATTATCCTTAAATTTCTTTAAGGGTCTAAGGCTCTACTACTAGCTCCCTCTAGTTTTATAGGCCTCTACTTTTCCTAACTATTAGCTGCTTAATCCTATTTATACTTAGTCTAACTTAGGCCAATACTTAGTTCGCTTTTTATCTTTAATATACTATAAATACGTATTCCCCAGGCATTCCCACTACTATTATTTATCTAGGCATTCTTCCGTAAGGAATCTTCCTAGCTAAAGTATTAAGTCCTTTTATTCTTAAACTTCTATAGGGTGCCAACTATATATATACTTAGCGTTTTAATATTTCGCCTTATCTAATAACCAATACATCCTTACCAGGTATTTTCGGTGCTTATCTTTAGGTGCCCTATATATATTATACGTATTATCCATATATACTATTTACAATAGTGTATAATATACTTAGTGTCTTAGGTTAACTCTTAGTTTATCTTTATCCTTAAGTTTAAACCTCTCTTGTGTTAATCTAAACGTTATAACTTTATTTATAGGTATTAAGATACGTCTTTCACTTCTTTAGTCCTCTAATCGTTCCTCTAAATCCTTTAATATTATAATTAAGGCTCCTTTAATGTGACTTATAGCCTTTTCTATAATTAGGTGGTCTTAGATAACTTTTGCATCTAACTATATATAGAAATCTTCCCACTTATTATTATGCCTTTGCCTATACTACTTTTAGTATAGTTGCTAGAGTATATACGGCTCGTTCGTAAGGAAGTATCTTTTCACTACTATATTATAACAGCCCTTTATGTGTTATTCCTCGAACCTAGTAGAAATCCCTAGATCCTCTTCTTATTCCAGTTTAGTAAGCCACTTAGCTCTTAGTGTGCCTACCCTAGGCCTATTGGTAATATTTCGTACTAGCGCTCTATCCCTTATACGTCCCAATATGCTAGATCTCTTATCTAGTTTTTGTTCTTGCTATAAGGTAATTCTTACTCTAAATTCCTCTATAGTTTCTTTCCTTTCGCGTCTTATAAGTAGATCCTTAAAGTCTTCTTACTTCTTAATTTTAGTATTAACTTTTCAATCTTTAGGCTGAACACTATATTCTACTGGTAAGTCCTCTAAGTCCATATACCTGTCTCCTAGTCTAGTTACTGTTTATACTACGGATTCTCTAATCTCGTTAATAGTCCTTATTTATGTCTCGAAGTCTTGGTTCTATAGGATTCTTAATCCTAAGCTTGCTTCTTTCTTAAGCTTTACTCCTGCCTTAGTCTATCTAGGCTTACTTAGTGTTCTTATCTTATTTTAAGAGTCTTGAATCTTACTTATCTCGTCTTAAGAGTCTTATGCCTGTAGGAAACTCTGTCCCGAACTTATTTGTATATCTTTAAACTAAGCTGCTACTCTGCTCCATTGGTTTTCGTCTATTGTGGGTCTTTAAGCTTACCTTATCTCGTCTTAAGAATCTTAGTCGTCTCTTATCTTATCTTAAGAATCTTAAGCCTTTGGCTTCTTGCCTTTATTAAGTGCCAAAGTAGTTTACTGTCCTACTTCTCTTGTGTCTTATAAAGCGATAGACATCGTGTCTAGTAGGGTCTTAATCCCTACTAATGTTCCCTATTTTGTAGTAGAATTATTCTCTACCTCTTATATAATATCTCTAAGGTCTACATATTTCTAGTAAACCGCCCTTATTACCTTATCGTTATAAAATGTTTCGCCTATATTGAATTTATTGTCCTTAATGTCCGGTTTGCGAACTAGTTTGTTAGTTTCTCTACACTCTATAGATTTTAGCTCCTATGGCCAATAGCTTGCGCCGTACTTGGCGTCTTTATAAATTTAGTATGCGTTATTGTAATAAAACGCGAAACTTCTAATTAAATATTTCTTTGTTCCTTATAGTACACTATTGTCCCTCTATACGTATATGTTGTCTACTAGTTAGGTTCCCTTTATTATATAGTAATTCTAACTATCTTTATAATCCCTCACGAAATAACCCTGTTTCCTGCAATTTATATAAGCTCTGTCTTTAAACTATTAACTTTACTATAGAGTCCGCCTAAACGTCTTCTGCTGCTAAGATCCCTGGTTTAGCCTTTACTCCTTAGTCCTGTAATTACTAGATCCTTAACCTCTAGGTTTTTATAGTTTCTTACTCTATCTCTTATAGGCTTCTTTAGTACTACTTAGGTCTATTAGCTCTGCGCTATACTATAGTTTTTAACTTAGCTTTGGTTATTACGTATTCTGCGCCTTATATAACTATAGAACTCTATCCTAACCTTTCTTAGCCTATTCCCTCTGGTAGATCTAATTGTTAATCTTAATTACTTAATTTATTAAATCCCGTAGGGTTTCCGTATCTTTTATTAGGATAATCGCGTCCTAGACTTTAGCCTTAAGTCCCTGCTTATATTGTGCCATAGGCGCCCTATTATTTCACTCTACTTACGTTACTAACGTCTAAAACTGCGTTATATATTTAATTGCTAAGGTTTATTATATAATGTCTTAGAGTTTTTGTTCTGCTATAGTTACTACCTCTAGGTCTCTAAACATTTGTGTAAGTCGTTCTATAAATCTATTCTAGCTTAAAAATATAAACCGTACCTCTTAGTTTATAGTGGTTATTCTATTTGCCTAGATTTCTGTAAGGTAAGGCTTAAACTATTTAAGTGCCCTTCCTGTTAAGAATAGTCCTGCGTACACTATTTAATCTATAGGTGTTGCCAGCTTAGCTCCTTCCTGCGCGACCTTAAAGTGTATTTGCGTAAGAAATCCCTTAAGCTTTAATCTTTCTCCTAAAAATCTTTTAATTGATAGTAACTTAACCTTTACTGCGCCTATCCCGTTAATCCTAGTTTTAAGTATTACGTTATTTTCCGTTAACTAGTTAACTATTTCTTATAGCTATCTAACCGTTATAGGTTACTATGAGTTAGTATCTGCCATACTGGTGTCACCTAACCTTAAAGTAGTTGCCGCCGTTAATGGCGTTGTGGTGGCTGCTTTTGGTGGCATATTGTTTAACTTTTTATATAATACTATAACTAGGTAGTAATTATATAACGGAACCTTGTAGTAAGAACTACGGTGGGTTCTGTTATTAGGCTAGGTATATAGGTGATATAAATTAAAGTTAACAACGTAATAATAATTGGTGGAGTGGTTGCCTAATAGATTAACTCTAATTATATTCTAAGAATTACTATAAGGAAGGAACTATCTAGGTAGGGACTAAGGGTCCTTAAATATACAACCGTACTCCTATGAAATCCTTCTTGTACGTGACGTACGTGTGCTCTATATACTCTGTTATAGATTATATAGATTGTATAGATTATATAGATTACGTTATATAACCTCGCTTACCTTTCTTCGTTATATAGCTCTATCGGCTCCATCCTAGACCGTGCTTGTATTAACTAACTAGCTTCTTCCGACTCTTCTCCAAGTAGTTATAACATTGTACTTAAAGTGTTTGTAATAAGGGGGTAACTTATCTAAAGCTACTTTTAAAAATATATTCTTATAGTTTATATAAATAGTAAAAAGAAGGTGTTTAATTAGTTTCTTATTAGTTCCCTTAGCTAGCTCTTTCTCCCTATTATTAATAATTTGGTTAATTTTATATAAGCTTATTATAAAGGCCTTATTATCCTTTTAGCATATATTAAAGTAAAACGCTATAGCGCTAATTATAGTAATATCTACTATAAGGGAGTTATATAATAGTAGGGGTATATATAACTTTAGGGGCTTTTAGAGTACTAGCGTTATTATTTATTACGGCGCTAGTAGAAACTAGTAGATATTAGTAGATTATAGCGGGCAATTGCAGACAGTTTTAGATAGTTTTAAATAATTGCTATTATATAACTAGAGGATTGTATATAACGTTAAGCAGCACTACCCTTTATCTCCTTTTCTTTCTCTAGCTTTAGACCCATATTTATAGACTACTAATTATATAGGCTTACGCGTCCCTCTTGCTGTACTTATGCCTTAATTAACTAAGTTGCTAATATTACCTAAAGCTTATCTACTCTTTTTTCTAAAAAGGAACTTAAATATATCTATAGGACTATAAATAAGAATAGAATATAGAAATAAACCTAAAAACTATTACTAAAACTTAAAAAAAATAGAACAGAATTAAAAGAATAAAAAAGAATAATAAGACCTATAAAATACGCACAGATTAGAACCCCTATAGAATCCTACTAAAAGTTATCTTAATAACTGTACTACTATACTAAAAAATATAGCGGCCAACAAAGTAGCTATAAGACCCTTAAATACCTCCAATAGTAAAATAATAACTAACTTAAACTCTTAGGTAGAGCTTATAGTAGCTAATACTAAAATTAAATAACTTTAAAAGCTGCTTAAAGCTAGAGAACCCCCTATATTTAATAAAGAGTTATTAGATACCTAAAGACTTACTATAGTCCTTAAGACCCTAGCCTAATATATAGTATTAGTATTATTGCGGTCCGTAAAGGTTATAGACTCCCTATTACTTATAGATGGAATTAATCCTATATTTAATAATTAGAAGCTTTAATTATAAAATAAGCTTAAAGTTAATACGGACTACTTTTCTACTACTTAGGCTAAAATAGCCTACGTCTTTAGCTGTATTAGTAGGGATATATAGACGTACCTACGTCCGTAATATATATAGAACTTAGTAAATTTCTTCCTTTTTAAAGAAGAGATAATTGTTTACCTATTTCTATTTATAAGGACCCCTTTAAAGTATTAAATTCCTGACTTAATTATAAAAGCCTAAATATAAAAACGACAGAGACCTTCTAAGCCTTTTAAACCCACTTTCTGCACCTAGCTAGCTAGGCTTAAATTCCCTATTTAATAAGCTTACCCTAAACCTACAGCGAGCTATATTACTAGTTTTTACTATTATATAGACGCTAAAGGAACTTATAGACTAGTACTTAGCTATTAACTAAGGCCTTTACTAAACTAAGGTACGCGTTAAATAATATAAAGCTAGAAGCCCTTTAAATTAGACTATAAGTAATATAAGAATAGCCTATAATACCCTAGTATAATTAGTAACCCCTATAGCACTACCTATATAGCCCGCTACTAATTTAGCAGCTAGTTATACGGCTAGTCCTACTATAGGTTTAGTGAATGCTTAGCCTATATATAGCAACCCCTATATATAGGCCCTTAGTAATTAAGGAGCTTGCTTCTCTTATAGTTAAAAAGGCTACTATATAAAGGATTGCCTAATAAACGCAAAAGTAGATAGGGTTTTATTAATCTAGGAGGATAGTTTAAAGTTAGAAAAAGAGGAACCTTAAAAGAAGACTCCTTTTTAGAGTTAAAAGGGATTATTATATTATATATTAATCTAGGTTGGCTAGTTAGTAGAAAAAGCTATACTATCCCTTATACTTTATTCTATAATAAATATTAAGTTTTAACCTCTACTTTAGCTAACTCTAAAGTAAATATCTTTACCTTAATAGATACCTAGTATGCCGTAAAGCTGGCTAACCTTTTTAATATACTTATTAAAGAACTACCTAAACTAATTTCTATTTATGGGTATAACGGGCAAATAGAGCCACCTATTATAACTATCTTATAAATTTATCTCCATATTAATAGATAAAGGTAGTATAATATCCCCTTCCTTATTATAGACCTAAGAAGCTATAATATAATCTTAAAAAGAAAATAGCTAGCCTACTTAGGCTTATAGCTTAGTATATAGAGTAGGCGGCTTATTTAGCCTAACACCCTACCCCTAACCCCTTCTTTTATAAAAAAATTAGCATTATAACAGAAAACCTTATACGGCCTAAAATTAATACTATTTACTAGGTAGATGCTATACGTAGAGATTAGGCCTTTAAGAAAGATATATAGCTTAACCCGTAACAGATCTGTATACTACGCCACCCCTAAACTAGCTATATTACGCTGCTTATACTAAAGACTTAGGAAGCTAGTAATAACCTAGTTAAGTTAATTATAGAGAACTTAGGCCCTATATAGCTATAAAGGAAAGCTAGGAATATTGGACGCTATACTAAACTAATAAATAGGAAAGATAACTTTTAGAAAATAGAATATAAGCTAAGAAAAACTATAAACCTTATACTATAAAATATAACCTAATAAATATCCGTAAAGAAACTAGTAGACCTCCTATTAGTTAATATCTACTATATAAGTACTATAGAATTCTACTAAAACTTAGTTTAGCTTAATACTGTCGCCTTTATAACTAGCTTATATAAAATTAATTAAATAATTAAGAAAAAGGAAAATAAGCTTAGTAGATAAGAAAGTAAGCTTATAAATAAAGAACTAGTAAAATAAAAACTGCCCTATTAATATTAGAAATTTAAGGATATATTCTCTAAAGTAGCGTCTAATATACTTCTACCTTACTAACTATATAACTATAAGATCGAGATTAAATAGGGTAAGGAAAATACCCTTAGCTTTAGCCCCTTTATAAGCTGTTTATTGCTAAATTATAGGCTATAAAGTAGTATTTTATTAATAACCTAAATAAGGGCTTTATTAAGCCTAGCTAAGCCCCTTTTACCTTACCTATTTTCTTTATTAAAAAGCTAAATAGAGGACTCCGCTTCTATATTAACTACTATAAGCTAAATAATATAACCTGCAAGAACTACTATCCGCTACCCTTATTTAATAAGACTTTAGCCTAAATAAGTAGAGCTAAGGTCTTTATAAAGCTTAATATCTACTAAACCTTTTACTAAATTAGAATAAACCCTAGGTCTAAAAATCTTATTATATTTTAGACCTATTACGGAATATATAAATATAAGGTACTTCCTTCTAGACTAATTAACGGACTAGCTATATACTAGCGGTATATAAATAATATGCTTTTTAACTACCTTAATAACTTTTATATGGCCTATTTAGATAATATTATAATCTACTTTAAAAATAAGCTAGAATATAAGGAGTATATCTATAAATTTATATAATAGCTCTATAAGGCTAGCCTCTAGGTTAATATTAAGAGGTTAAAGTTTAGTGTTAAGCGTATAAAGTACTTAGGTTTAATTATTAGTATAAATAAAATTAAAGCTAACCTAAAGAAAACGGCCGTAATTAACTAGTAGGTACCCCTATAGACCATAAAGGGGGTATAATTATTTTTAGGTTTTTATAATTTTTACTAATGCTTTATTAAGAACTATAGTAGGATTACCTAGCCTCTTAACTATTTTACTAAAAAAGACTAGCCCTTTTACTTTAATACTATATATAGGCAGGTCTTTAATAAGCTTAAAAAACAGCTAGTATCGGCTCCCCTACTTGCCTATTTTAACTTAAAATAGCCCTTAATACTAAAAACCAATGCCTTAAATAGTATAATGGCTAGTATTTTTCTTAGAAGTAACTGGATAGAAAATAGCACCCTATTATATACTATTTAAAGACTATAATAGATACTAAGCTAAACTACCACATCTATAATAAAGAAATGCTGGCTATTATCTCTAGCTTTTAGCACTAGCGTATATAGCTAGAGGGGACCCCTAAGCTAATTAAGGTAGTTTTAGATTATAAGGCCCTAAAATACTTTATAATAACTAAGGCCCTAATAGCCTAGTAGGTATACTAGGCGGATATTCTATTTTTAGTTTAACTTCTTAATTATATAAACTAGATGCTATAAACCGTATAAACGCTTTTATAAGGCGTAAATAAGACCTAAATAACTAAATAGCTATAAAGATCCTATTACGGACCTAAATACTACTATAACTAAAATATCTTAACCCCTAAATATAGGCAGAATTAAATACGGACTCCTTAGACGCCAAAATATATCTTATTAACTCCTTTAAACCCAACCTTATTAATAAACTACTATAGGCTAACTAAATAACCCCCTGTTTATAGAAATACTATAAAAAGGTAAAGAATGTTACTAGCCTATAGTCCCTTAAAAATGGACTACTTAAGTACTAGAAATAGCTAGTAGTAGCTAAGGAATAGAACTTATAGACCTAGCTTATTACTAAAGCTTATACCTAGGTCTTTACAGCCTATCTTAGAAAAAACAAAACCTATAAAATTATTAATAACCGCTACTACTAGCCCGGAATAGTTATAGATATTAACTATTATATATAAAACTACAATAGCTACTATGGGTTTGTAATCCTATAAGATAAGACCCTAGGACTATTAAAACTACTCCTAATACTAGAATATCCCTAGTAGTATATCTTTATAGACTTTTATAAGCTACCTATAGACTATAACGGATATAATATAGTTATAATTTTAGTTAACCGCTTTAGTAAGCGCCCGTTCTTAATCCTATATTATAAAAATATTAATGCTAAAGAAGCGGCCTAACTGTATATCTACTATATTTATTAAATCTATAGACTACTAGATACTATTATATCTAATTATAGGCCGTAATTTATATCGGCTTTCTAGAATAAGTTTACTTAAATCTTAGGTATTAAGTTAAAGCTTTTTATAGTATACTACCCCTAAATAAATAGTTAGACGGAAATTAGAAATTAATGCTTAGATTAAAGACTTTAGCCCTTTATTAACTACTTCTAAGATAACTAGGCTAAACTACTACCCCTAATAAACTATGCCCAAGTAACCCTACCCCATAACTCTGTAGAATTTGCCCCTATTTAACTAGAATGGGCTATTTACCCTATATAAACTTTAACTAGAAAAGACTAGAAGGACCCTAGACTATACGCAAAAAACTACCTTATAAGAAAGTACGGCAGTATACTAAGCGCTTAAAAGAAGTTTAGACGGTAGCCTGTATAAATCTAAAAAAGGCCTAAAAATTAATATAATAGTAGGTAAATAAGTATAGGCGAAAGCCTAACTTTACTATAGGAGATATAGTCTAAGTTATAATAAAGAACTAAAAGACAGAATAACCTAGCTATAAGCTAGACTATTAGATAGCAAGACTATATTAGGTTTTAAAAAAAATTAGCAACTTATATAAAGTAAAGCTCCTAGATTTAATTAAGGTTTACCCTATTTTCTCTCTAAATAAACTATAAAAAGCCGTAAATAACCTATTACCTAGACAAAAGAATAAACCTCCCCTACTAATCTTAGTTAATAGCGACAATAAATAGGAAATTAAAGAAATACTAGTCTATAAGCTTATAAGGGGAACATTAAAATATTATATTAGTTAGAAAGGGTATAACCTAAATCCTACTTAGTACTCTATATAGAACTTTATAAGTAGTCCCTATAAGCTTTAAAAGTTTTATAGCTGTTACCTTAATAAACCTAGGCCCCTAAAGTACTTTAATAAGTAAATAAAGTGCTAGAATAGCGAAGATAATAAGCTACTTATTAAGTATAAAGATAAGAATACTCTATAGATATAAAATGGATATATAAAGCCTAAGGGTAGGCTTTTTTAAAGGGGGAGGTAATGTTATAGCACTAGTAGAAACTGGTAGATATTAGTAAATTATAACGAACAATTATAGATGGTTTTAGATAGTTTTAAATAATTACTATTATATAACTAGAGGATTATATATAACGTCGAGTAGCGCCGCCCTTTATCTCCTTTCCTTTCTTTAGCTTTAGATCCTTATTTATAAATTACTAACTATACAAACTTACGCGTCCCTCTTGCCGTACTTATACCTTAGTTAACTAAGTCGCTAATATTATCCTAACTTACGGATTTAGATTTAGTATAGTCGCTTTTAATTTCTAGGGTAGATCTATATATAGTATATTCTTATTAAAAGGCTTCCACGTTAGGGGTTAAAGGTTTAGTTAAAGATAAAAGCACTTATCTTTACTACTAGTGTAAGAGGGTACGGTGTCTCTTAGATAGAAAGTCAATAGTGCTATTAAGCTATTAGTCTGTCGGTCTATTGGTCGGTCGCAATTAGTTAGAATTAAGCAGTAAGAAGAGAAAGAAAAGAGTGTATTAAAGGAAAATTGTGTGTCTATCGGTGTCGCCTAAGTTATTAAAGACTCTAGGGCTTTAGACTAATCTATATAATTATAGAAGGCCTAAACTCTCCTAAAGCTATACCTAATCTAAATATTAAATCCAGGAGGCCAAATTATACTACTACATACTTCCCCTACCTAAGTTGTTGTCCCCTAACGACCTCTAAAACTCCTTACTTCTCTCTATCTTTAAAATAATGGCGCGGCTAGTAACCGTATGCGTTCCTTGCCTTTACTATAAACCTAAGATAGTAAATAAGGGGACTCCGTTCTGGTTAAATAAGACCGCTCTTATCCGCCTAGTAAGGCAGCATAAGAGGTATTAGATAGACGGCTTTTAGACAATATAGCTCTTTCGCGTCCTTCTAGCTGCTTAATTCTGTCCCATAATTCTTTAGGCAACTCTATATAACTCTGCCCTTCTACAATACCTTACTTAGATCTACCGTAATAGCTAAAGAATTAATTCTATTATTAACACAATAGAAGTATAAGCGGCTATTAAAGCGCTCTATTTTAGCTACACGTATTAGCTAAAACGCATCCTTATAGTTTTTAACAGCCCTAAGGCGGTAGGAATGCATCTATCTCCTAACTTTATTCTTATTGCCATTAAGAAGAAGGTTATAATCTTAAATTACCGCTAGAGAATCCTATTGTTGTTTACCTAGAAGGGCGTTAAATAAGGTACTAGTAGCAGGAAAGCGATATAAAATTACGCTATAAAGATTG
>Ga0307515_10021834_pt1 | contig 11322 bp, 13 predicted proteins | sample 17_EM_MG_FD_194513 | JGI IMG/M metagenome (GOLD analysis project Ga0307515, IMG submission 194513) | Populus trichocarpa ectomycorrhiza microbial communities from riparian zone in the Pacific Northwest, United States - 17_EM | ecosystem: Host-associated > Plants > Roots > Unclassified | place... | reverse complement strand
GGAATCGTTGGAGAATCATGAAGAGAGTTTGCTCGGTCCCGTCGATCGGAACAGACCTGTTGCTGGCGGAACGGTTTTGGGGATTCATAATTTGGCGATTGTGTTCCCCCAGTTCATCGTATGTCATTTTCCATTGTTCAAACCCCTTCCTCTGTCCGGGTCCGGAGTCACTCAACGTATGATTGGTAGGTTTCGCTCGCTAGTAGCCTCATCTTCAAGATTGTCGATGGGAGTGAACAGGACGACGGGACGACATATTACGGCCGGAATGGCGTTGCGTGGGTCCTGAGGTTCGGTGGGTTCTGCACACTGGTGAGATAACCACTTCCTGCGTTTTCGGCCATTATCACTCACCTTTGGCGCCGACACAGTTTGGAGCTATCGTCGCTCGCAGCTTGCCTTTGACAAAGACAGAGGAGGAGATGCGGTATATCTTAGAGGAGTTAACCACACTGGATAAGGAAGACACACATCCTTAATTTTCTTTGCATCGCGTTTTACATATACTCACGCATGTAGTCCGCTGAAAACCCGCCGTCAGACTCTCACGCGGGACCTGTTTCGTTGTGTTTGTTTGTTTGTTTGCGGCCGGGTGCATGAGGGCAAACCAAATATGTCGTACACCACATATGCATTCCTAGAGATCTGCGATACTCTGTCCAGATGACCTTTCTTTCTTTCGTTGGACGTTTGTCACTGCGTAACGTTATAGCCTTGGTTGAAACATACTCGTTGTTTTTTCACTCTTTTGCATGCAAATATCACCCAAATCTTAGACTTCCAAACAGTGATTGACATCGTTGAGTTGTGCACGATTGCGGCCCGTTGGTTGGGTGTTTCAAGCCTATCTTCGTAATCTGGTTTTCGATCGCCGTGTATTTAAATCAGAGCTCGCGCACAACGTTGCAAGAAATGCGGGGTAGTGGCGGACTGACGTGTTTCTCCAGGCTTTGTAAAAAAAGAAAAACCCACGCCGGGACTCGAACCCGGAACCTTCAGATCACGTGAGGATTGGGCAACGTAGAAGTCTGATATCATAACCATTAGACAACGCGGGCTTTCATCCGATTTTGTTATGAGGGGACATGACGAACGGCGACGAAGAGATGAGGTCAGCCAAGACCAAGCTGGATCTTGACTCGCTTCCCCCATCATGGAATCTCTCTTGCATACCATAGGGGATCTTGAACTATCTACCACCAGTTTCTGCTCGGGTTTTGTAAGTCGACCACGGACCCTCCCGCAGCCTAGAACTGATGAATTCGACGTTCATACCAAATAGTTGGAAAATCCACTGTCACAGGGGGAAAGGGGAACGGCGACTGACCAGGTATGTGTGTAGTTTTCGCTCCTATGGTTCAGACCACAACTTGAATCCCTATAGTTGCGCATGATAAGTGACAGGCTTCTAGCTGTTCTCTGCAAGCTTCACTATGCTGCAAACACCATTGCTCCGCCCAACACACTTCCGCCCGAGATTCTGCTCACGGTATTCTCCTACCTTTGTCCGGGTGCTCACCGGGATTGGGACGCAGAACCAATGCCGCCGTACGCGAGCCTACTTGCGGTCACTCGCGTTTGCCATCGTTGGAGAGAGATAGCGGTCTCTGCAACGGAATTGTGGACACGCATCATCCTCACCGGTCCCCAGTCAATAGACCGCGGGATATTCGTAGCACAACCCTGCGTGCGTCGTTCCGGAGTACAACCACTCGACTTCTACTGCGCCACCCGGTTTTCTAAACTGGTCAAAGCTGAAGAGTTGATCCCGGACCGTCTTCGGCTGAGGGGTGTGGTATACGGAGGGGCAGATAGATTTTCCAAGGACGAACTCTCCAAGTTTCTTCTGCCTGCGACATACCTTGAGCGTCTAGAGATCAGAGCAAATGAGAGTTTCTCGTTGCCTGTTCTCGCTTCCGACACCGCACCACACCTCCGGGAGTTGACCATCTCGAAATGCACCCTTTGGCCGAATAACCGGTTTGGGTCTCTTATTTCTTTGGTTCTCCTCTCTCAGAAGGATATCGATGCCAATATCTATTCTCTTCTCGACACTTTACGGTGCTCCCCGCATCTCGAAGAGTTCATAGTCGAGAGGGAGAACCGAACTCGCACACAACCGCAGGAGCCCCCAGAACAATACACACTCCCCATCCCTCTGCACTCACTCAAGAGACTGCATGTTTGTCGCCTTTTGGCCGGAACCACCCAACGCCTCCTACGAGCGCTTGATCTTGTCCCGAACGGAATCTTCATGCGATTCACGAACGTATCCGCGGACCTCGGTGCGATTCTCCCGGAGGCGATTACGCCTGAACTTTCTCCGCGTGCTGTGGCGAAACTCGAAGTTGTCTACCCTCCCATGTGTGGGGTGATACTCCACGCGGCGAATGGTGTGGCACACACGAGATTGGCGTATCGGCATCACCCAACGCGTGGCGAATTCTTACGTTGGATCATGGGGAAGCCGTTCGAAGGATATTCCTTGAAGGAACTTTGGCTGCATATCGACCGGAAACACAACTATGAAGTGCCACCTCCTCACGTTTTGCGCGACTTGGAGACGCTTGTCATCGAGACCGACCCCACCGACGAGTTTGATTCTACGTTTTTTCTCATGCTTTCCCCCAATGAAGATAGCGTACCTTCTCCCCTTTTGTCTACTCTCCAACTCCGGAACGTATCTGACGTGAAAATCCTTGGAGATATCCTCAAGACCCGCTCGGACGCTGGATTCCGCTTGAAAATGCTCCGAGTACGGTGGACCTACGGCTTGGAGGAAAAAATGGCCCCTATAGCCCAGTTCGTCGAAAAGATCGAGCTCCACCGCGTTACTGACACGATATCGCGCGGATTGGAGCTACCCAAGGAGTGTATGACGAAGAGTCGCGGGTGGGAACCTTGGGTTCGGAACTTCACGGGAGAGATGGAATACGAGCTAGGTCGTTGGGGTGTCGTTGAATTGTGGTAGACGGGCCTTTTGTCTGTACACATATTGGTCGACCTTGCATGAAAAAACGTTCGCATCGTCCATTATCGGCGTCCAGAGCTCTTGCCGGAGATGTCCGGAAGATCTGTGCTAGGGGAGAACTCGGTTTCGACGATAGATTTCTGAGGCAAAGAATAACAACAACATCAGTTTCGCGACGCAGAGAGTGTATTAGATATCCCCCATGAAATCTTCTGTTGCAAGTATCTAGTACTGCAGTCAATCATCAGGGGGTCACAACCTGATCCTACCATCTCGAGCCATTCAGGAGTGTTCCCACGATTTCCCCGCGGCGACAGTACGCAGTGCAGTCACAGCCAACGAGCCCCACTTTAACACCTTCACGATTACCATGCCTGCTCGCTATGCTCCCCTGCCCACCCAACGACCTCCAGAGCATTCCGACGACGAGCTCGACGCTGCCTTTGACGGCCCGGACGATGAGCTTGACTACGATGACGACAGCGCCTCAGTCTCCGAATCACAACCTCTAAACCCACCTCGTTCTGGTCGCACTTCCCCCCCTCTCTCCACCCGGAACCACCCTCCTCCATTGACCATACCAGGAACCTACGATTTCGAGCGAGTGGATTACGATGTCCCGCCTCCTGGATCCCCTACTAGAGCGGTGACGAACGATTACGGTAACACCAACGGCCACGTCCCCTCGTTCGACACCGACGCCGACCTTGCGGGGCTTGGGCGCGGAGGTGCCAGGAGTTGGTTTAGTAGGACGGCGGCGAACGTGTTGCCTTCTCATTACGTTCATCGGTTGGGGTTGGGTGGCTCGTCTACCCCGGCTGCGCGTGTTGGTGGCGGAGGCATGAACGATGGTGTGTTCTCGAACATTACCGCCAAACCTGAGCGGAGGAGGCAACAACAAACGGGTGCGTTGCATTTCGTGTGTATCACCCATCCTATCTCACTCGGGTCTGATTTTTCCTGTTTACCATCGCTCAGAGGGTGACGATAGCATCTACCTGGCGCCAGAGGATACCCAAAAAGACGCCCCACCATCCTACGCTTCCGCCCAAGCTGATGCTGTTCCACCTTATTGGGAGACAACTACCATCCACCTCCCTTCCGGCGTTTCCGCCTCATCCGTCCCTGGCGAAATGATCATAGAGGGACTCCCAACCGGAATACTCTTCTCCTTCCTCTGGAACATGCTCGTCTCGGTATCTTTCCAATTCGTCGGTTTCCTGTTGACTTTCCTGCTGCATACAACGCATGCTGCCAAGTACGGAAGTAGAGCTGGGCTCGGCGTCACCCTTATTCAATACGGATTCGCTCTGAGGAGCCGATTGGAGGATGGTTCGGGTGGAAGTGGACACGATAGCTCCGATGGGAGTGGCTCTGAGGGATACTCGGGATGGAGGCTCACAGATCCATCTCGGCCGGCTTTCGAAACTGCTGCGGAGGCCGATAGGTACTACAAGACCCACCCTCCCCCCGTTACAAGACACGGCAACCACGGCCATTACCACCATATGAATAATGGCACCGACATGGGCACGCCATCAAACGGCGTCTACGTTGGCCCTTTCACAGACTCAACCTCGGAATGGGTATCTTTCTTCTTGATGACAGTTGGTAAGCGATTTCCTCGTGCCTCCTTAGAACGATCTGCTGACTGGGGGTGCAATCAGGGTGGTTCATCCTCCTGACGTCCGTCTTGTCTTATTGGAGGGTCAAGAGATGGGAGCGGAGCATTCTAGCTTCTTCAGATACCGGAAACTCGACACCGAGCGAGAGCCCGCTTTCCCAGAGGTTGCGCGCGGCGTTTGGTAGCCACGGTTTGCTTCGACACGGTTTCTCTCTTTCGCGAGAAGAGGATACAAACCACCCGGTTTCAGCGACTGTTTCCACGGAGACGGCTGCCAGGATGGGCCAGGGAGGCAACAGCGTAGAACTCGGCAGAACGTCTTCAGATCCGGAGGTCCGACTTGCACAGGCTTGGGCTGAAGAAGCGAGGTTACAGAATGATCTGAGGGCTGCCGGGTTGATATGATCACTTTCGTCTCGTGCTACCCCGTCCCCAGCGTCTGCTCCCACTCCCCACCCCGCGTTGTTTATTCTTGATATCTTTATTGCGATGAGATCCCTTCCCTTCTTTGCTTCATGGTAAAATGCATACATCTCGCCGCCCCCATTCCTATCGGTACCAATTCGAACCCTGTACAATTTCTCGTTTTCATTTACTCTTTCGTTCTTCTCACTCTCCGAATCCATAATACGGACACCAACGGTCTTATTTCTTGTCGTTACAATCAGGAGATACAACGCAGCTATACCACAACATCCTCCCTCGTCCTAACACTGATGGCGAGACGTATAAAGTTAGGGATGAGCCCCTTGCCTGAATGGCTCAAGGGTGATCTCCAAAGCGGAACAAGGGTATGGAATCTCGAATTTCTCGAGAACCGAGGGGTGTAGGATGCCGACGCTACCGAGCTCGATGTCGGAGTGAGAACCCAGGGCCGACTTGATGCCCTCCTTGACGGCAACGAGGCCGGAGTGTTTCTGGGACGATGGCGGAGGGCGGTAGTGAATCGCTGCCGCACGGCCAGGGAAATAGGTGGGATCTGTGAGGATAAATCGTGAACATCCCGGAGGGGTGTCGTAGCCACAGCCAGGACCGCTCTTACCGTTTTTCTCCTTGAGATAATATCCGCTCTCGGACTTTGTATCAGACGCACTGATCCTCTTCACCTCGAGAGTCTTCATAACCTTATCTAACAACCCGTGGACAATTTCGAACCCTGCGCTCTTGTTACACCAGATGGCCGCCGCGTGCCTCACGTTCCTCGCTTGCCTCTCCAAACTGATATCCTTGAACACAACGTCGGTCGACTCGAACACCTTGATCGGGAGCGGGTGCGACCTGTTCTCTCGGATCGTCTTGAGCAAGCCGGGGATGAGCGAGGTTCGAACGACTTGGAATTCCAGGGTCTTTGGGTTTCCGATCTTCACTACCGTGTTCCCGTCGTCGACCTTGTTCAACCACTCGAAGTTTTCCTCATGTGAGCACTAGAGAGTAAAGTTGCAATATCAGCGCACAGATGTGTACACAGGATGCGATCACCCTACCAAGATAAGTGGGAGAACCTCCACAAAACCCGCCTGAGCCCAGGTGGTCCTGACAGTATCTGTCAACTTGCTCATCTCCAGGGGTTGGGCGACAGTATTGGTTGCGGGGAAAGTATCAGGGAGTTTGTTAAATCCGTAGGCAATTGCAGCATCTTCCACAATGTCGCACTCGTGGAGGATATCCGGTCGCGTTGGGGGAACCTCCACTAGGATCTCATCAGGATCAGCGGAAGATTGGGAAGCGGCCAAGGTCATCTTCTCGAGAAGGGGGATGACCTCGGCGGAGGTCAGGGACAGGCCAGTACACGAGTTGATATAAGAGGTGTGAGCCTTCATCTTTACGGCGGATAAATCTGGCGAAATCTTCGTGGTACCATCCGGGCAGATTAGCCGGCATGGCTCGATTCTACTTGGGTGTCAGCCTCAACTATGGGGATCCAATGGATCTGCCTTACACGTAAGGGACTTTGCAGTACTCAGAGAACATCGTAGCGACGATATTGACGACGATCTGGAGTTTCGTCTCGTCCGTCGCAGTCACATCAATGAAGATGTTTTTTGTGTTCAAATTGATTTTGCTGTGTTCCGAGTTGATAATCGGTGGCATCGAAAGTACGCGGTCGTGTGTATCGTAAATGATTGGATAGACCGGTGAATCTTTGATGATATGCAGGTATCGGGCAAGGTGCTTTTCCGACTATGGAAGGAAAGGTGAGCGTTTGGGACGGTTCTCTCGTCTTTCCATTCATACCTCGTACGCAGTCATAAGTTCGTCTGCGGCATAGGCCCTGTCCTTGTTCAGTGGTACGAATTTTATATCCTTTGGATTTCGAGCCTCATATCGGAACGGAGCTTGGATGGTGTCGAGATCGTGCGTTCCGATGGCCACAAGCTGCCGACGCCGGCATAAGTTTTGATGAAGCTTGTCTTGCAAATCCAAGAAAGACTGGTATGATTGGGGAGTGAAGGTGACGTTTCTTAGGATAGCGCAGGCGAACAATGGTCGAATTTGCTTGGTCTGTGCGTAGGGTAAACATATAGAATGGTCTATGGTAGCAAAACGTACATACCTCTGGAGCAATCCTGACCTCTATTAGGTCCCGTTCACCCCCTGGGGGGATGTGCAATTTGTAAACTGGCGGTTTATCCTTGCCGAGGAAGACTCGGAGAGCGCGAGCAATGCCTTCGATACAAAGTAGATCGTATCTGTAAATGAGTTCAATCACGACTTGACAACTGAGCCGAGGATTAAACGGGCCTGTTGGCGGGTATATCTATCTTGAGTTGCTGTGGCGATTTCAGTGAGACAACAATCGGTAAGAACGGGTTAGGCAGACTCACCGGTCGTTCGGCAGGGAGACCCTTTTTCCTCAAGGCTTCAACCTCCTCTGTTGTCTAAGACTGAGGGTGAGCTTCTGCGTTCAGTTCTCGTTCCAGTGGTCTCCTCACATCCTCGTCTAATTCCAATCCGAACTCGAATAACAGATGATCAAAGTCATCAGAAGCTGTGGTGCAATCGTTGGTCGCGGTTTAGTTGAGAATCGGTGAGCGACGCACAGTAACGATGTCCAAGTCTCTCCCATAGCTCTTCTTTGTCGACAGCGACGGTCGGCATTTGTGATCAAGGATTGAAGGGAGAGATAAAGTGATCGAGTCATCCCCTACACCAACGGCGATCATGAAGTACGTCGGCCTCCTCAGCGGCGGAAAGGACAGTTGCTTCAATCTCCTCCACTGTCAACGGAACGGGAACGAACTCGTAGCCGCAGCTTCTCTGGGACCACCGAATGGAAAAGGTTCAGCCAGCTTCACTGTCTCGGTCCATTTAGAGCTTGAGGCTTGAACGTCTTCCAGAGGAGATAGACTCTTATATCTACCAAACCGTCGGCCAAGACGCGATTGAATTTGTCGCTCAGGCTTTGGATGTCCCACTGTATCGCAAAACAATTGACGGTACGGCCGTGGAACAGGGCTCGGAATATGGGAGCAGGACTGCAAACGGCTCTGGAGGGATCAGGGGCGACGAAACGGAAGATCTCTTTGATTTACTTTCTACCGTAAAGGTGCGCAGCTTCATATAATAGCCTGACCCATATCTGAAGATATCCCCAGGCACGTCACCCCGATATTCAAGGTGTCTCCGTTGGTGCGATTCTGTCAAGTTATCAAAGAGTCCGCGTAGAACACGTGCAAGCCACGTTCAACTTCCCCACGAACCCGCTACTCATTCTAATCTAGATGCCGACGACTTGGTCTAACGGTCCTTGCATACCTATGGCAGAGGGAGCAGGATGAACTTTTGCAAGAGATGATCGACGCGGGGTTGGTTGCCATTATCATAAAAGTGGCCGGTATTGGCCTCGCGGAGAAGCATTTGGGGAAAACACTCGCAGAGATGCAGTCTACCCTGGTGGAGCTGGTACGATTCTTGCGCTATATCCCTTGCCCCCGACATGGCTGAAGTGAATTAGAACTCATTATATGGATCACACATTTGTGGCGAAGGAGGGGAATACGAAACCCTGACGTTGGATTGTCCTTTATTCAAAAAGCGAATTAAATTGTGAGAGGAGCGAGGATCCACTTGCGTGTATTCTCATCTCACCTTAACAGAACGAGTGTTGAAACTGTGATCCACTCGGACAATGGGTTCGCGGCTGTCTCATATCTCAGGATCAAAGGGGCCATTCTCGAGGAGAAACCGGAAAGCGGGATCGATCTGACCGTACCCCCATTATTAGAAGGCAATTTCGCCCGCATTCAAACCCTTCTGCGTGGCCATCCCTCCACGGATAATTCGATCCATGCAGTTTCAAAGCTTGTTACCTGGCAGCCTACCGTTCATTCATGTGGTTCGTCAACTTCGCGAAAGGGCAGTTGGGTGACCATTGGTAATGTCTACCGTGCGACTGGTCAGGAAATCACGTTCGAGGAAGAAGTTGCCCAGTGCTTCTGCGATCTTCAAGGTAGTTCTAAATTCTTTGGAGAGATGTTGTTCTAATCCACCGCAGCCCAACTTAATAGCTGCGACCTCAGTCTCTCCCAGTGCACCCACATTAATGTTTACTTGTCTTCAATGGACTTTTTCCCCTTCCTAAATGCAATATACGCCACGTTCTTTGGCACAAGTCCTCCTACACGAGCATGCGTCGCCGTGGATCTTCCCCTACCCATGAGGGTCAAGTTCGATTGCTTTGCGTACGCAGAAACGGACCAGACCCAACGAACAGCACTTCACGTACAAGGCTTGAGCTACTGGGCACCGGCAAACATCGGGCCATACTCGCAGGCGGTTCTCATCGATGAACACATGTTTATATCCGGTCAAATTGGGTTGATCCCAGCTAGCCTTTCGCTCCCATCGCCCCAGGACTGTGCAGCCGAGACTGCTTTGGTCTTCCAGCATACGGAAAGAGTAGCCAGTGCTGTCAGGAAGTTGAGCGGGCGGTGGAACGGGCACACGCAACTGGCGATATATTGGCTAGTAGACGGGGGGCAGGCCGCGGGTGTAGCGGCGGCCTGCGAGATGTTCACGATGGTGGGGTCATCCTCCTGACTTCTTTGGACCGTTCTCATCCCCCTTCAGGAAAGGAACACGCCAACAGTATTGCTGGGAATACCTTCCCTACCAAAGGGCGCTATGATCGAAAAACAGGTGGTCCTGCACACAGGACGTTACACCGTTAGGGACGAAGAGGGGATCGAAGAGGTCGTCGTTGGGGAGCCTACATTCCAAACGGGTAAGCGGGGGATTCGTAACGATAAACCACGCTAAATCGGGTGTAGCTTTGATTCAGGACGGAGCAAGTTCTCTGTACTATGAAATCTCCTCCATGGAAGGTTCGGGTGACACCTGCGCGATTATCTGCGTTTATGGTTCAGGTGGATTCCGTGGACCTCTCACACTTCACGTAGATACTAAAGTTCCTTAGTCTCCATGCTAGGTTTAGAGCGGCACTCTCGGCTCACTAGACTGGTAAAGGACGCCACATCGATAAGACTGTTTCATCTCCGGTCCATTGAAGCTTCTGAAGGTGAGCTAGCCGTTCCGAATTCCGTGAAATTTCACATAGATTGACCTCCCAGCCCTAAAAAACTCTCAACCGCTTTTCGAGGGGCCAAATTCACCTGCCTTGACAACTGTACCGGTCAGATTTATTACCACGAGAGATCTTCGCCAGTGGGATTACGTTCTGTGCATCTTCTCCGCCGGCATGAGACTCCAACCTATCACATAGTGTTAGTGTATCGCGTGGGCTGTAACGGGATCCGAATACAGTTCTATCCTCAGTATGAACGTGGGATAGAATGCGGAGCGATACGGTTGCAAAAATTGATAACAGTCCGTGGGTGAAGTGAGCACACGGGTACCGGATCGGAGCCCGGGGGCGGCGGAAATGCATGACGAGTTCGTCTGTTCTCAACAGGATTGTGGATGCGCTCCGACGTGCCCTCAGTCCCTGAGACTATTTCTTTGTGAACCTGGAAGTTTTTAATCCTCAAATGGAATGAAGCTTTGTGGTAAACGTTGAAGTTCATGGGCCTATTGGGGGTGCACACGTGCAGGTGTGGCGGATTAGATAATGCTTTTACAAGGAATCTTCCACGACGACTCTGGAAGACGAGAAGCTTGCATCTGTTCCTAGACCTGGTGCATTGTTGTCGCCCCAATTTCGAGGGATGATTCAGTCAACATGGCGGTTCGGCAGTTTCCGGTCTCAACGATGGAGGACCTCAGCGACACTATAACAACTCTAAACGATTTGACCAACTCCTTCTGCTCAAACCTGGTAAGGGGTTTCGGTTACGCCCCTCCGTACTCGTATTTTACGTCGATCTGACCCAACGCCCAGGTTCCAAGCTCGATTTCCCGCTATCAACGAGAATGGACTTCCACGAAAGTAAGTTGCCTGTGTTTGACCTTCGGTGACTTATGTTCCAAACAACTACGCAGCTACTCGAGATGGAACGCGTGATGGTTGGGATCGTATCCAGGTTCCGATCCGCCGCCAATACCTTAGCCCCCATCAACCAACTCCCTCCTGAGATCATCTGTGAGGTGTTCTTTCACCTTCGACCAGTGATCAGAAGAGGGGCCAAACAACCTCGGCCAAGGGCGCCGTTCGAGGACTTGCTCGCGGTCACACACACCTGCTAACGCCGGAGCGCAACCGCGATCGCTACTGCCGAGCTGTGGTCGCAGTTGATCGCTAGGGACCCGCGCAAGAACTTCGACGATATGA
>Ga0307515_10021832_pt1 | contig 11322 bp, 8 predicted proteins | sample 17_EM_MG_FD_194513 | JGI IMG/M metagenome (GOLD analysis project Ga0307515, IMG submission 194513) | Populus trichocarpa ectomycorrhiza microbial communities from riparian zone in the Pacific Northwest, United States - 17_EM | ecosystem: Host-associated > Plants > Roots > Unclassified | place... | reverse complement strand
ATGACTGATGACCTGCCGCTCGAGGGTTCCGGCAGCTCGGGTGATGACTGGTGACGGGGTCGAGGGCCGGCAGCGGCAGGTTCAGTGATGACTGATGACGCCGGATTGGTCGTGCGCTTACAGTACCCTATTGGGACCTGGTATTGTTCCGCATTGGAAACCTCGTCTTGACCCTGACGTCTAATGTCCAACGTTCAACTCGCGATATTGTTACGCGTAACCGATATCGCAATACGAGCTCGAGCTGGAGGACCGGTAGATGGGACTCGGATAGGTTACGTATCTCCCGTGTACAAAGTTTACCCGCTGGGTTTTAGTTCGAGGTATGCTTGTCCTGCAACAGGCATGGCACAGAGGCGTGAGCGCGGTGTCTCCTTCCGTAGCAGAAGTATAGAATCCCTCGCCGATGCGGCGGTTGATGGGGCTTAATAATATAACCGCAGTTTGCTAGAAGAATTGCTGAGGGGGTTGTGCGCACGAATCCAGGGCAGGGGGCAGAAGGGCACTTCCACCCTGGGCAGGAATCTCTTTACGAGCTGGGTCTATCGATGTGCTTTGTTCGGGTTCGCACAGTGACTGAACCGTTGTCGCTGCCAAGTTCGGCGGTCGGCAAAGGTAAGCAGGCCGCCTCTGCTCCAGGGTCCATCGGATGCAAAAGCGGGTCAAAGCACAATTTCAGAGCGTATGAAAACTAAACGTTGGACGTGAACGTCTGACCCGCACTTGGCGGTGATGGTTACACGTTACACACCCGCAGGTGGTATTCAAGTCGCAAGGTCCTAGACGCGCAGTCGCGGGTGACGCCGCTCGGCGATCTCAGCTACTAGTCAAGCGCCGAACTTCTTATCCCGCCACAATCGCCACAGATGGACTCGCTCTCGCCTGAGGGGACGAACCCCCGGAAACAGGAGCCGGCAGTCGTTCAAATCGATCCCAAGTGGTGCGCCAAACTCATTTCACCGCGGTATAATAGTTGCTGATGCGCTGGCACTCCAACCCACCAGCCTCCATTCCGCCCTCAAAGAGTTCTTTGAACCCCTCAGGACCAACGATTCCCGGAACGACTTCTTCGCCGTGTATCGTAGGGAATCCGAAGAATTTGACCGAGATTATGCGAAAAAGTACGACGAGGACCTGAACACCTCCCTCATCTTCGTCAGTCCTCATCTCTCCGTACCCCACACCGATTGCTAAATCCAAATGTCACACAGGCTGGTCTGTTCTCTGCAGTCAGCTCAGCGTTCATCATCGATGTCCAGTCAAAGCTCGAGCCCGATCCGAACGAGATGACCGCCGCCTACATGCAAATATTGATCCACGCCGTGAACAGTTCGCTCTTCCCCGACGCAAACCCCGACTCCGTCACCTGGTCTGGCCCTCCTCCCGAGATTGTCACCGTCCAATCGCTGCTCTACGCCAGCCTTGCAACCTCACTCTTCGCTGCGTTTATCGCGATGCTCGGCAAACAATGGGTCAATCGATATCTCCGGAACCGTGGAGGTTCTGCCGCCGACAAGAGCCGGGACAGGCAACGGAAGCTGGATGGATTCGATAAATGGCACTTTCACCTCGTCATCGAGAGCCTGCCGGTGATGCTCCAGCTCGCCCTGCTGTTGCTCGGCTGTGCGCTGTCGCGGTACCTCTGGACGATCAGCCGCACTGTTGCTGGGGTTCTTGTCGCCATGACGCTTTTCGGATTCACATCATATATCTTCTTCACCCTCGCAGCAACACTTTACTACAACTGCCCCTACCAGACGCCTCCCTCCGCCCTCATCCGAGCCGTCACCAGATATCTAGCACACAATGACGCCGCATTCGCTCGTTCACTGCGATCACTCACCACATCCTTCCCTTCGATCAGAGGCCCTGGATGGATTCTAGGGCGTCTTCGTCTTGGAGTCCGCAGTGTCCTAAGGAGTTTCCATTGCACTCCTGCTGTAGGAGAGGGAGCAGAGCATGTACCACTTGCAATTATCGTGACGCAACCCATCCGGGTCTTCGAGGACATTTGCGTCGATTGGGAGGCGTGCAAGGCGGACGTCCGTTGTATCTCTTGGATCCTGGATTCCACCACGGATACTGATGTAATATTCTCCACCGTCCGGTTTGCTGCGGACACGATCTGGTACCCGGAGATCGCGGGGGCCCTGTCACCCCATATCCTTGCGGACCTGTTTTTCGATTGTCTGTTGGACGGATGGGTGATTCCTGGGAAGGAAGAGCATGGGAGTTCGATAGGGATGGCACTGGCATCGGTTCTGAGCATCCAAATAAGCACGGGGCCTGACGATGAGGGCCTCAGAGGGCTCTGTGAACGTCTTGTGTCTCAGTTTTCGGAGGAACGCTTGTCCGGATCAATGTTCTCACTAGTCATGGAAGTCCTCGAGCTGGTCGCGGGCGTCCTTACCCCAGGTGCACCACGTACGAGCTTGAAAGCTTTTACATTTCAACCCAACCGTTCATCTACTGCTTATAAGCTCTGGTTGAGCAGGGTAATCCTCCAGACAACGTGGCAGAAGAGGCGTATTCAAGGACCCACGGGAGTTCTCGATATATTCTGTATGGAGATGATGTACCAGGTCTTCGCCGCGGATGGTGACCAACTGTCCAACATCCTCAAAACAAACGTATTCCTCAGCTTGGCGATCACTCTGGGACTACAGATCGGTATTCGTGATCTGTATGCCCCTGACAACATGTGTGTGACCTTCCCATTCTCTGTGTCAACTCCACTGATTGAACAGCAGTGACACATTGAAGACAGCGATACATCTTTTCCATCAACAACTCCAACCGGTCATCATGGAGGGGAAGGCTGACGAAATTAACCTTTCTTCGGTTTTGTGCGCATCGATTCGTCTTGATCCATTTGAAGCCATGGGTAGTGGAGAGTTGGGTTTTCTGTGGATCGCAGAAATTATAAATTCTGGATATGAAGAAGAGTGGCGCGAATGGATGGTCAGTCAAGTTGTGGAATCACTAGGGAAGCTTTTATTCCGCAAGGACTCGGTGGCTTCCATCAACATGCAACTTGCTTGGATCCCTTCCTTATTGGGATTCCTGTCGCTGAGCGAGGAGTTGGATAGACAAGGAGAACACAGCCTCGTAGCCCTTCGTATTTTGGCAGCCAGCCCACCACCTACCGATTTCGGTACAATGGTTCTCCCCATCCTCGTACCACCACTCTTGCCAACCCACCCCCTACAATCACGCCGCATAGCTCTGCAGGTCTTCGACACATTCGCGCTCGGCTGGTTCTCCTCGCAGATGGAGAACGTTCCAAGCGAGGATCTCGATAAGCTTGTTCAAGCAGTCGGTGATCCATTCCAATTCCCAGATTTCCTTCTCCAGGATGGGAAACCCATAGATGTACCCTTTTACAGTCCCAAGATGGTCGCGGCTGTCCTGATCGGGTTTGCGTCATCGGATCTGTGGCGGAACCACCTCCGGCGATCGAATTTCACCTCGCTCGAGGAGATCGTATCCACTTGGGACGGCAAGAGGACTGTTCTCAAATGCATGGCACGCTGCGAACTTCCGGAGAGCCTTTTTACTGCTACAGGAATTGTCATGGCTGTCAGGCGCCTCGAAGAGCTTCAGTGCCCGAACACCGCTGAAGTTTTATTGATGCGGGCCTGGAGCATTGGTATTGTCGACCCTGTGGACCGCGACGGTTGGCAGTTGATTGGGAGCAGTACTCTCCGGTTCTGTGAAGCCCGTAGAATGGAACGTCTGGTTACTTTGAAGCGACGTATCACCGACAGAACCACCTCGGTTCCTAGCAGAGGCTACGGCAAATCCGGAGTGGAAGACTTCGTTAAATTACCGGTTCTGAAGCTGCAACCAGATTTCGGATCCAGGTATAATACCTTTCTGTATCTCTCTCAGGCTTGCCAGTTGAGGAGGTTGTATCAACTGTTTGGATATGACCCAACAACGTGGAAGGATGCGGTCGCAGCTTCGGAGGTGGGCGAGAAAAGCGATGTGTCGTTGGGACATTCTGTAGCTCTTTCCCCTTTGATGGACTGGGCGTGTGATTATCCATAGGATTGTAACATGTACAATTTTCGCACTTGTAATCATGTACCGATCCGCGGTAGTTTGCTGAAACCATCTTGGTATAATGAACAAGCTTTACTGATTCACGAGGTGCCTTCTGCCTAAGCGGATGGGGCACAGAGCTTTGTATCATGGCTTGCCAGCGAATCTCCGATAACTTCGTATCATAAGTATCAGCAGGGTCTTGCAGGTCTCAGGTTATTCAGCATAATCATGTATTTTGCAGAGCGAGTCATGGTTTGGAATCGTGGTGCTCCTTCGTAGCGTGAGCAGTAAGAATTGTAGGTTGTGCATTTATGCTTTTGACGTGGGTCATCCTAGACTCCGGAATCCAGAAGTCGAGTTGAGAGATTGACGGACGTGGGGCCGGTCGCAGAAAGGTCACAACGGCAGCGGATGGATCCCGTTTGTCGACTGGGAACAATGACAGAACCACAGACAATCAGAGAAACGCCCCAATTTTTTTTGAAGTTATGAAAGTGAGCCACGGTGCGCACCTCCCAGCGTTTCGCTGCGGAGAGGAAGCAAGCGTGCGGAAAACGTCGCGTTGGCAATCTGTATACCGACGGACTTGTCGAACTTGAGCTGGGCCGGGCCGCAATTAAAAAGCAGTTTGGTTGGAGATGTCTCCCCCCGTCAAAAGGGAAGACGAAGAATTAGGTCTACGTGAATCGAGCCCGACAGAAAGAACCGGGTGGGTATGCATCCCAAGTTCGATCCGAGTCCGATCCTTGCAACCGAAATCATTAACGTTCTGATAGGTGTCTCGGCGGGAAACGAGGGACATTGCTGGGTCACCCAATCGTGACCGCGTTTGTGGTGGTGGGTTTCCGGGGGACTGCTCTCTCGCCTTCCCAAAACTACTGCCACGGACTGCTTCCATCCGTCGTTCTGCTCTCACTCAGATCATTTGCAAATGTCTTCGTGGCACCCAGTCCCAACTCACCCTCACCCCCGTTCGGTCGAGAGGACGTTCCGGCAGGGTCCGGGCTGAGCGTCTGACATTTCAAATCCCGTTGTCATCCAACCCCGCCAAACCCAGACGGTGGAAACCCGATGGCATTCGACGAGAAGGATATTTGCAAACCCGGTCCAGAGACACAGCCTTCGTTTGTGTGGCAGGCCCGGGATTCGAAACCAACAATCTGGTCCGACCCGACGAACACGTCCTAGGACCCTCTTTAGGTATCAGGCGGGTATCAGGAAACTTCTTGCCGCATAGCTATCGTCAGCTTCCCGGGAATGCCGAACCCCCCGCCCGACCCCAAAACACGGTCAGAACATGGCCTACTGTATCCGAACATCGCCGGTCATCGTTCCTTCGTGTGCGAATTTCCCTTCTTTACACGTAGCCGGACTTGATCTCTGATCCTCTGGTTCAGATCTGGCGAGAATGGATGAAAGCAACTCCAGTCGGACCCCGTTATGGCGTCCCCGGAAACAGTAACATCTCCCCATCTACCCACTACCTATCACCACACAACGCTCATGTTTACGGACCTGTTCCAGGAATGTTTGTTACTAGATTCATCAGATGACGGGTATCAAAAACGTTGGTAGGACTGTCCAACTACGGTAAATCCATGGAACCATCAATGCATTCATTATTTCCAGACGCCCCTTGCAAGTTAGTTCTCGCTACACATCTTGCGTCGCCCCGCAACGCCTCGGCAGACCCGACCCGGTACCTACCATCGTTCACAGATCTCGCGGCGGTGCTCTGCCTCGCTCCAACGGGTCCGAGCAACGACGCGTGTATAACACCTATTGGGGTTCAAAACCACCTACAAGCGCCCAAGGAGTCGTGAGTCACCTTGCCGTAGCCTTGTCGTACACGGCGAAGTACCGTTCGCTAACTCTTTGCGTACAGGACCTCCGATGCTCATTCGAGCTTGCTCGACTGGCAGGTGGTTTGAATTTTCGCAAACGTGCAACACGGGCCTTCTCCACGATCTATTGTTTATTTCCAAAATATTTCAATTTTCCACGAGTCGATCACATTGCATGGCTCCACGACACGGTCTCCGTTCCATTGAGATTTAAGTTTTCACACTACGAGACAGAGTATAAGATAGGCACGGGAATATATTGGATTAACCAAAAAATACGGTCACGAATACAGAGGTGTCATAAGGAGGCACAAACTGCGGATGATGTTGATAAGATGAAAAAAGGCGGCCGTTGTGCGAGAAGGCATCCTGTTCAGCGTTTTGCCCGACGCGGAGAGTGTAAATAAAACGACCTCCAACGACGTGCTGTGAGGGTTGTTCAATATCACCTCCGCCATCGGATAAAACGCTGAACGTGACGAAACGAAGGGAAAACGGTCTATGGAATTAGAAAATAGAAGATAACGATAGAAACCGGCGAATGAAAATCTGGGGAGACAGTCCGGACGGGAAGGCGAGAAGAAAGTCTAACGTGATCCAACGAGTCGTAGGAGAAGGGTATCGTGATGTGATGCCAACCCAAGTGCGTGTGGGGGTGTCTAATCACCAAGTTTGTGCGAAGGAGAGGACGAGACGGGATCAGCGGGGAGAATACGGCGCCCATCTGTATTCATTTTTGTCCGAGGACCCCTTACGCGACTTTGACGTCTTCTTCATCGATGAAGAGCTGGAGTCTTTCACCGACTTGGTGGGTGGAGCCGGCTTGATGGGACGCAGTGGTTTGGCACCAGCCTTGGTGGAGGAAGGATTCGGGAAAGCCTGGGGTGGAGGGTATGGCTGCACTCCTATCTGAGCAGGCGGTGGGGGGACGGCCTGGTACTGGATGTAGTACCTCTGCCCATCGTAGTGGTGGAAGTTAGAGGCCTGATTCTTGTGGGAAGACATCGTGAGGATACGATGAAAGGAGTAGAAGGATGGTGGGGTGGTGCACAAGATCCCCGAGGATGATAGAACATACCTGCAATCCCATCCGACCTTATAACCATCTCGAATCCCGAACGTCCTCTGCACTCGAGCACGGACTTGGCGTCGGAGTGATGAGTGTGAAATACCCAAACGGGATGGAGGCATACTTGTCCCGAGGCACAGATGACAACATCCTGGGCATCCAACTGAAACATTCTCAAGTCCATGGCCTACAGCCTCCGCTCCGTGCCACCAGGCATGCGTCTTCGTATCGGGATGTACCAAAGCCGGCGATCTGTTGATGGAAAATGAAACAATAGAAGCGTCCTGCAGAACGTACACGTGCGATTAATGAGGGTTGCGGGATACTGTCAGGGGACGGGGGTCCGTGGCTCGACACAGGATGTGATCCCAGTGGACGTGCTGCACCGCGATTGCCGTTCTTTCGGGTCCCGAGCTAATGGCGTCGTAGAGGGGGTAGTCCATAGAGGTCTCTAGGTGCATTGTCTGGGATCTGGGTCCAGGGGGGCAGGGGCAGGGGGAGGTGGAGGTAGAAGGAGGGGAATCTGGGCTGAAAGGGAAAGAGACGTGATGCATGATCCGTACGCTCGTGAGAAACCTTTTCCGGTTCCTCCACTCATAGACTGTCCTCAGCTTTTGAAATTCGAGCTCAAGGTTCAACGCCCTCAGCAACCCCCAAGGTAGACTCCTATCTCGTCGCAGCGTTTCATGTATTGACCGTGTTTTTTCATCCAGACCCGCATTTCGATATTTTCTTGCCACGGCCAGCCAACGTACAACGCCCGCCGTACTACCCTATTGGGACCTGGTATTGTTCCGCATTGGAAACCTCATCTTGATCCTTAGGCGTGAACTCTCCGAGGGGCCGCTCTCGACCCGACCGCCTACCGAAATCCCGAAATCACTTTCTAGTAAGTACCGGGTGATCCCTCATAGGGCTTTTAAGATTCAGAGACTCCAGCCGCTCTGTTGGGTTGTTGACAGAGCAAATCTCGGCTGCTGGCATCCTTCTGATGTCAGATATGATAATACGGATAGTCATTCAGTGGACTAGGGTGCTAACCACCCGGTGTGTAGCTCAGTTCTTTTCCTTCCCTTTTGAATTCGACTTGTATCAGGAAAACCTATTCATCATAGCTGTGCATCGTTCCCCTCATTTCATACCGTTAAAATTCAGTTTTCTTTTGTTTACGCGGGGTATTAGATCTGATTCGTCAAGACCCGGCCTCACCGGTCACCCCCTGCTGACGATTCGGCATGTGAGGTGTGCGTATACCTCACGGGGACCTTTGGGATAGATCAGGTTAGGAAAAGGGAGTTTTGCCTCGGTTTTCCCAATTCGATCCAATCTCACGTAACGCTTGTATAGCTGTCATGGCTCTCCCCTCGCTTGCGTTCCTCCGTAGTCTCGCCCGCTTGATAGCCCGGCGAGGAACACGCCTCGGGGTTCCTCTCATCACTCTCGAAATTTCAGGTTTCCGGGTCATGCATCATGCAATCATGACTCGCCTGCGTTCAAAGGATTCTGCAGCCCAAAACTTTCTCGCCCTGTCTCACCTCATCTGCTAGTCGGGTCGCTAGTATTACATGACGGTTACACAATCCCCCGAACGCGCTGGCCTCATAGCTGATCAGACGTATCACAACATCGGCGATGTCAGCAATCATAAAACTTTCGACCCCGACCAGCTAAGGAGTGTCGCCACGGTTCAACTTCTAACGTTGCAGCCGAACACAAGCTCGAGCCGGAGGACTTGTGGACAGGATCCGGATAAGCTACGTACCTCCCGCTTACGAAATTTATCCGCTGGGTTTTAGTTCGAGGTGTGCTCATTTTGCAACAGGCATGGCGCAGAGGAGCGTCCGGTATGGCGAACGTGCCGGATTGTGTTTGTTGTTGTAAAACTCCTCAAACGCAGGAAATCTCCCGTCCCTACTCTACTTTGTGCATTCCGACGAGCTCCAAGTACACTCGTTGGACCAACGTCGAAAGTAGGAGCCCATTTTACTTTCCAGATTACGCTGAGCACGCCGCTCCTCCTTGCCTTCCAAGTGGTACTTCGGGATTGTAGTATCGCATACAGATAATTCGTACAACTTAATACAACGTAGACCTTGTTGGAAAAACTTTTTCTCTCCGGTGATTCCACAGCCCCAGCTGTTCAACGACATCGGTCCTCCGGCCTGATCCCGTATTCGCCCATGTACAACAGCGTCGCGAGTTGAAACCTTCGCGGTCATTTCAGCGGTATTGTGATACATTGGGTCAGCGATTTGACCGGCGCGGTCGAAAGGTAGGATTACTAGCCGGTATGGGATGAAGTCGAGCTCAAGCTCTGGCTGTAAAGAGAGGAAACGTCGGAGAGTAGATAGGCGACATCTGGAATGCCGTTCCTGCGAAACGGAAGTGAGTTAGCCGTTTTATGTTACTCGGGACAGCACACCGTGGTTGAAGCGTTAGGGGGTGAGACGAGATTAGCGGGGTGAATACTGGATGAGTTGATACTACCTTGACTCGGACCCTCCCCCCGCACAAGCGCAGTTTCTCCTTCTGTAGCAAAAGATGGAATCTCTCATCAGTGCGGTGGTTGATAGTCGATAGAGGCTTAATAAGGTAGCCACAGTTTGTTGGAACGAACGAATCCGAGGCGGGGGCAAGAGAGCACTTCCACCGGCTAGGTAAGAATCCATATAGAATGTAAGAGCGGGTCAAAGCACAATTTCAGAGCGCACGGAGACTAAACGGAAGTACTGACGTGGACCCGCACGATGGCGGTGACATATAGTTGGTGGTTCAGCCAGGGCAGCGCAGGTCCTCCGATATTCTGGTTTGCGAGCGGACAGCGGGGAGGCATTTTCTGGGAGCGAATATTCCTGCAGGACTTCGAGTGTTGCAAAGTGCTAAACGCGCCGCGCAGTCGGTGATTTCAGTTGATCAAGCGCCAAACTCCTTATCCCGCCACAATCACCATAGATGGACTCGCTCTCGCCTGAGGGGACGAAACCCCAGCAGCAGGAGCCAGCGGTCGTTCAAATCGACCCAAAGTGGTGCGCCAAACCCATCTTACCACGGTAGTCAGATAGTTGTTGATGTGCTGGCACTCCAACCCACCAGCCTCCATTCCGCCCTCAAAGAGTTCTTTGAACCCCTCAGAACCAACGATCCCCGAACCGACTTCTTCGCCGTGTACCGCAGGGAGTCCGAAGAGTTTGACCGAGACTACGCGAAAAAGTACGACGAAGACCTGAACACCTCCCTCATCTTCGTCAGTCCTCATCTTTCCATGCCCTGCACTGATTGCTAAATCCAAGTTGCATGCAGGCCGGTCTGTTCTCTGCAGTCAGCTCAGCGTTCATCATCGATGTCCAATCGAAACTCGAGCCCAATCCGAACGAGATGACCGCCGCCTACATGCAGATCCTGATCCACGCCGTGAACAGCTCGCTCTTCCCCGACGCAAACCCCAACTCCGTCACCTGGTCTGGCCCTCCTCCAGAGATCGTCACCGTCCAATCGCTGCTCTACGCCAGCCTCGCAACCTCGCTCTTCGCTGCGTTCATCGCGATGCTCGGCAAACAATGGGTCAATCGGTATCTCCGGAACCGTGGAGGTTCTGCCGCCGAAAAGAGCCGGGACAGGCAACGGAAACTGGATGGATTCGATAAATGGCACTTCCACCTCGTCATCGAGAGCCTGCCAGTGATGCTCCAGCTCGCCCTGCTGTTGCTCGGCTGTGCACTGTCACGATACCTCTGGACGATCAGCCGCACTGTCGCTGGGGTCGTTGTCGCCATAACGGTCTTCGGACTCACATCATATATCTTCTTCACGCTCGCAGCAACGCTCTACTACAACTGCCCCTACCAGACGCCTCCTTCCACCCTCATTCGAGCCATCACCAGATATCTAGCACACAATGACGCCGCATTTGTCCGTTCACTGCGATCACTCACCACATCCTTCCCTTCCATCAGGGGCCCTAGACGGATTCTAGGGTGTCTTCGACTTGGAGTCCGCAGTGCCCTCAGGAACTTTTGTTGCGTTCCTGCTGTAGAAGAGGGAGCAGAGCATTTACCACTAGCAATTATCGTGACGCAACCTCCCCGGGTCTTCGAGGATATTTCTGTTGATTGGGAGGCGTGCAAGGCGGACGTCCGTTGCATCTCTTGGATCCTCGATTCCACCACGGACACCGATGTAATATTCTCCACCGTCCGGTTTGCCGCGGACACGATCTGGTACCCGGAGATCGCGGGGGCCCTGTCACCGCATATCCTTGCGGACCTGTTTTTCGATTGTCTGTTGGATGGATGGGTGATTCCTGGGAAGGAAGAGCATGGGAGTTCGATAGGGATGGCACTGGCATCGGTTCTGAGCATCCGA
>Ga0307515_10021831_pt1 | contig 11323 bp, 3 predicted proteins | sample 17_EM_MG_FD_194513 | JGI IMG/M metagenome (GOLD analysis project Ga0307515, IMG submission 194513) | Populus trichocarpa ectomycorrhiza microbial communities from riparian zone in the Pacific Northwest, United States - 17_EM | ecosystem: Host-associated > Plants > Roots > Unclassified | place... | reverse complement strand
CGAGATAGAGCACCGTCTCGCCGCTGCCGCCGGTGGCCCGGCGCAGCAGCAGCCCGCCGTCAGCGTCATAGAGGTACGCCGTGCTGGCGGCCGCGGTGGACGACGTAGCTGGCTCGCTGACGCTCTGCAGCTTGCCCTCGACATCCCAGGCGAGCGTCTGGGCGGTGTTGACGCCGGGTCGCGAAATCGTCTGCCCATCGGCGTCGTAACGGTAGGAGCTCTTGGCCGGGGTCGTGTTGCCGGGCCGGGTCGTGCTCGTGCTGGTCAACGCGTGCGGCGGTTGCCCGTTCTCGGCATAGGTGTACAACGTGGCCGTGTCGCCGGCGGTGGCGTGCTGGGTCTCGGTCTTACGCAGCCCGCCGTCGTTGTAGGTGTAGCTGCTCCAGTAGGCGGCCGGGCCACCAAGGTTGCCGGCCGTGCGCCCGCTGGCGGCACAGTCGGCCGTCTTCGGCGTCCAGGCCTCGGCGAGCCGGCGGTAGCCGTCGTAGGTGAAGCATTGGTCGTCGGCCTGCGCGGCGCCGCCGAGGGTGGTCGCGTCGGTGATGGCGGTGGCGTTGCCGGCATTGTCGTAGGTGTAGGTGAGTGCCTGCAGTTTGAAGGAATGGGTGGTGTCGGTGACGTCGGAGGTCTTCAGCCGCCGGGTACCGGGCTCGTAGGAGTTGGTGAGCGTGACCTGCTTGGCGTTGCTGAGCGAGGTACCAAGCACCAGTTGCTGCAGCTGACCGAGCGGCGTGTAGGACGTGCCGAGGATGTATCCGCTGGCCCCGGCAGCTGTGGTCGCCATGCCCAGCGAGTTGTAGCCGAAGCTGACCGCCTCATGCGGCAGCCCGGCCACGGCCGGTTCGTCGCTGTATTGCGGCGTGCCGTCGACGTTGTAGCTGTTGGAGAAGCTCAGCGTCGTGGGGACACCGGCGGCGGCCAGCGGGTCGTCGGCGGGCAGCGACAGCTGGGTGGCGGTCGGTCGGTAGAGGTCGTCGAACTTGGTGATCTTCTTCGTGTACGCCTTGCCGGTAAGCCCGCCGACGTAGCGGGTCGAGCTGTCTTGCTGGCCCTCGACGACCCCGTCGTAGTCCCATTGCGCCTGCAGATTGGCATCGGTCTTGGAACCGGACCACTCGTGGCGCCGGCGGCCGATCTCGTCATAGTCGAAAATCAGCAGGTTCTGGTTGGCGTCCTTGGTCGTCTCGACCTGATCGAGATCGGTGTAAGTGGTGTCGGTACGGCCCTTGTCCGGGTCGGACTCGTAGGTCTTGCGGCCGAGCAGGTCGTACCGGTAGGTCCACCCCGTCTTGTCCGGCCCGGTGATCGTCGCGGTCTGGCCGCTGGGGGTGTAGGTGAACTTGGTCGTGGTAAAGGTGGCACCGTCGGGGCTGGTTCCGGCGTACGAGCGGCGCTCGGTGACGCGGCCGAAGACGTCGGTGAACTCGCGGGCCGCGGATCCGCCCGTCGGCGCGGTGGTCGCAGCGGAGTCGCCGGTGTAGGTCGCCGTAGTCGTCCACAGCTTCACCCCGTTGGTGAGCTGCGTGCTCGTTGTGGGCCGGCCGAGCCCGTCGTACTCGAACTGGGTCTCTGCCGGCGCCTGAGCGTTCAGTGTGCCGTAGAGCTGACCGGTCGGATCGCTGGTGTCGTCATAGATGTCGCCGTAGGTCTTGTCGGTCAGGCCCCGGCTGTCGTAAAAGGTCTCGCCGATCAGCCGCCCGCCGCTCGGCGAGGGCGTCTGCGTCTGGCGTGACCGCAGAAGTGAGTCGAACAGCTGGTAGGTCGTGTTGTACTTCGAGGTGCTGTTGCCGCGCAACGTCGCGGTGGAGACCCACGAGGCGTCGCTCGCCGACAAGTGGTAGCCGTAGACGATATTCGGCGACTGCCCGTTGGGGTGGGCCACGTTGGGCAGGAAGACCTTGATCAGCCGGCCCAGGGCGTCGTACGCGAGCTGGGTCGTCTTGGAGTTCGGGTCGGTGATCGCCGTGGGCAGACCCAGGGCGGGGTCAACGTCGGTGGTGATGCCGAAACCCTTGGCGTCGGTCACCACGGTACGGGTGAGCGACCCGGCACCGGCGGGGGTGAACGCGGTCGTAGTGGTGTGCCCGGCCGAGTCCGTCCGGCTGGTCTCCCGGCCAAGCGAGTCGAATCCGCTGGTGCTGACGTCCTGCCAGATCGGTGCGCGGGCGGCAGTGTAGCCCTCGGCGCGGCCCGTCCAGCTGATCTTGCCCGCGCTAGGCTTCTCCTGTTCCGACCAGGCCACGCCGTCGTAGCCGACCGCGGCGTCCGAGATGACGTCGCCGGCGGTGGCCGCGTCGGCCGGCAGTACGGCCTTGTCCACGTTGGCGCACCGGGTGGCGAGGGTCTGCACGCGTGACACCAGCGACGTCAGGCCGACGCCGGTGTTGCGGGCGTACCAGGTACGGCTGCAAGTTTCGTCGCCGGACTTGCCGTCGTCACCCTGATCCTCGACCGCCGTGGGCAGGCCGAAACCGTCAAAGCTGGTGGCGACTGTCCGGACGCGTTCGGTGGGCTGGGCTCCGCTGGTGATCGTCGTGCGGCTGTGACTCGCCGCGGTACGCACGTAACCGGCCGAGACGTCCACCCAGGAGAAGTGCCGTAGCGCGGTCTGCTTCGTCCACGGGTCGTTGATCGTGCCGCCGGCTTCGGCCCCGCCGACACCAGCGTAGACGACCTGCTCGCGGGTGAACCCGGCGAGCGCGTCGTCGTCGGTGACAGCCTGCGCGGTGACGCCGGTGACCTTGACGCTGCGGTGTCCACCATCGGCCTGCCGATCACCGTTCATGCCCTGCAGGTAAACCGAGACGGTCGCGGACCGCTTCAGCTCGTCGGCGTCGCCCATCAGCGTGGTGACCTTGCCGAAGCCGCGCCACTGCGACCATGTGCGCTCCGCCGGCGCGGTCAGCGGGTCCTCGGTGTAGTGCCAGGCCGGCCCGCTGTAGTCGTAGTGGTAGACCAGCGGTCGGGAGCCGCCGGTGGGGTCGGTGGTACGGACGTCGGTGACCACGTACTTCTGGAACCAGTCCAGCTTGCGGTCGGTCTCGCCGCCGTTGGGCCGCCAGCGCACCGGGAAGCAGCGCAGGGTGTCGTTGTCCTCGGCAACCGGCATCCGCCGGTGCTCGGGAGTGGCATCGCAGTCCGGGTCGGAGTAGTCGACGGTGGTGATCGCGCCGGTCTCCGAAGTGATCGTGTTCAGCCGGGGCTTGTTCAGCGGGAGGATGTCGTCGGTCTTGTCGACCCGGTTGGTGCGCCAGGTGTGGGTGAAGCTGATCGGGTCCATCGTGATGTCGCTGCCGCTCGCGTGCCCGCTGTGAGTGATCGAGTCCAGCCACAGACTCTGGTCGCTGCTGTCGCCGATGTCACCCGGGTCGAGATAGCTCTGGTGCAACGTCCACGAGTCGACGCTCTGATAATCCGAACCCTTCAGGACGTACGTCGTGATACCCGTCAGCCGGCGCCGGCTGAAGAAGGCCGGGCTCTCCCGGCCGGCGCACGAGTCGTCGCCGGCGCAGATCGAGTCGAACGGCACGTCCGGCCAGTTATGCATCGTGTCGCGGGTGAGCGAGTCGCAGCCGTCGGCCACCAGGCACCGCTCAGCGGTTTCGAAGACGACCTTCTGCGGTGCCTTCGCGCTGGCGTCGAATACATGCTTGTCGCGCTGGCCGTATTCGATCCGGTTGAGATAGCCGCCCCGTACGTAGTCGGCGCCAGGCTTGTCCTTGCCGTTCTCGGCGTAGTTGTTGTGTTCGGCGGTGTACCAGTACGACATGGCGTTGTCATGGGTGTCGACCACGTAGTCGAGATTCCATCGCCAGGCCTGGGTGCAGCCCGACTTGTCGAAGGTGTCGCCATGACAGGGCTCGTCGGCGTCGTCGCCGAAGACTGGGACGGTCCACACCGACTGGGTCCGGTCTTCCTGTCCGGCGCCGGGGAGGTGGTCTAGGCCGAAGCTGTACTGCGAGCCGTCGCCCGTGGTCACCCGCCAGTATTCACCGCCGCGCGCACCATTGTTCGCGCCGGTGAGGTGCTCTACCTTCGTGCCATCGTCGTCCTTGAGCCGCCACACCTCGGGCTTGCCGTCACCCGGCGTACGGGTCCCGGTGGGGTCGTCCAGCACCAGTTCGCTGGACTTTCCGTTGAGCACCAGCGTGGCGTTGTCGTACTTCCAGCAGAGGTCCTGCTTGCCGTCGCGGCCGTCGTCGTCGCAGGAGTTGTAAGCGCGCTCCACATAGGAGGATGTGAGGTCAAAGCCGGTGCCGATCAGCGTGCCCTGGTTGTTCGCGGAAGCGGTCTGCCCGTCGACGCTCGCCGAGTTGTAGCTGATCGACAGGTTCGGCATCGGCCCCGCCGCGGTCGGCGGCATCCGCAGCGGATAATTCCACGAGAACGCGCCGGAAGATCCGCCCGCCGCCCAATTCGACGACGCCGTCAACGGCGTCGCGCTGTAGTTGCCGGCACCGGATTTGGTACCGGCGGCCAGCGCCAGCACCATCGGACGGGCCGCCGTGGCGGAGCTCAGGTCCACCGTCGAGGTGACGCGCTGCGCCGAACGCAGGTTCTCGAACGTCACAGGGGTGCGGGTCCGGCAGGAAGCTACTTCCGGGGTGGTGAGCGCACAGGCCGGCAGCCGCACGAGTTGCAGCCGCCCGCCGAAGTCACCGCCATACATGTTGGCGAAGCCTGCGTAGCTCAGGCCGAGAAAGCTCCGGCCGATCGGCCCCGCGGAAGGTGCCACAGAGAGCAAGACGCCTTGGACTCCGGCGCGGACCGTCTGCTGCTGGCTCAGCACGGTCACCCGGGCGCCCGCGCGGGCCGTTGCGGTGGCCTTGCGCGCCGTCGGCCGGCTCAACGTGACGGGCAGCGATCCGGGATTCGCGGTGGCTGCGCCGGAAGCCGGGATTGTGAGATCGGCGGAGCCGGCCGTCGGCCAGGCCGCCGGCCGGGTCTGCTCCCGCAAGGCGCGCTTCGCTGCTGCGGCGGTGGCGGCTTGACTCCTCATGACCTGGGCCAGTTCGGCACGGCCCTCGGCGGTCGGTTTGAAGGGCTGAACCTTGTCCGCCTTCGGCTTGGGAAGCGCGGGGCTGCCGAGCCCCGGCTGCGCCAGCGCCGCCGGCTGGTACGCGAACGACGCGAGCACAGCCATGACCGTCACCGCGGCCAGCCGACTCCGCCAGCCGCCTTTCATTCGACCCAGCTCACCCATTGCTTTGCTGCCCCCGTTTGTCGTCATCGCTGTGCTGGTGCGGCGCCGGGCCGGGCTCATTCGGCGACACAGTCGGCCGAGCAGAGGTCGAGGATCTGCCCGACGATCTGGTTGCGGGTCATCGCGCCGGTCCAGATCCGCAGCTCGCCGATCTGGCCGGGCAGATAACGCCCCCAGGCTCCGCCGCTACGCCCTCGGCCAACCGAGAGCTCACCGGCGCCCTGCTGGGCGTACGGGAAGGTCGCCGGGAGGTCATCGTCCGGCACCTGCTCCTGCTCGCCGATGTAGAGGTGCAGGCTGTCGTCCTGCGCGTCGTAGACACCCGTCAGCTGCACGACCGGATCGTCGCTGAGATCCACGACGTCCACGCTGTGCGCCGACCCGCTCGCCTTGACCTGCGACGAGCCGTCTAGCGCCGTCCGGCCGAAGTACCACCGACCCTGCGGAACGCCGCCGACGACGGAATCGAGCTGGTACCACAGCCCCCAGGAGGCTTCGCCGGCCACCTGCTGACCGGCGACCGTCGCGACATACCCGGCCGGCTTCTTGGCCAACTCGGCGGCGTTCACCTCGACCCGGGCCGTGACGGTGAACGATCCGGTCTCGTCCACGACCGGCCCGGCCGCGGTTGCATAGCCGGCGACGCCGTCCAGCACCAGCATGTCGTCATCGCTCAGCGACGAGCCCGGTGCCAGCGCCAGCGCCGGGCGGCCGTAGCCGGACATGTCCGGGACAGCGGTCCCACTGCCCTGCCCAGCCGACCAGGAACCGGCGAGCGCGGTCGCCGGCAGACCGTCCGCGCCGGCCGAGCGAGCCTGCAGTGCGAACTCGTCGGCAGTGAGCGCCCGTCCCCAGACCTGGACCTCGTCGAGCATTCCCGCGGCGTAGTCGCCATAGGCTGCGGTGTCGCCACCACGGCCCACCTGCAGGCCACCGACGGTGAGGACCGGAGTCAAGACCGCCGGCACCGCGACCGGCGAGCCCTGCGGCCGACCGTTGACGAAGACCTGGATCGTCTTGGCGCCCGCGTCGTAGACGCCGGCCACGTGCGTCCATACCTTCGCCGGGGTGGTCTTGTTGACGGAACTTGAGCGGACGACGGCTGCGGTCTGCCCCGCCGGCGCCTTGTGCCAGTCGAAGACCCAGCCCGTGGCCGGCTGGTAGGCCAGGTTGAACCCGGTGCCGCTGCCGTCGCCCTGGGCGGCCAGGCTCTGCGAGCGGCTGGTGTCGGTCAGATATGCCCAGGCCGACACCGAGAACGACGCCGCCGTGTTCACCACCGGATCGGTGGAAGCGGCGAAGCCGGTCTTGCCGTCCAGCGCAAGGGCGTGATCGCCCGGGGTGTCACCGCGGCGCCCGCGCCCGTCGAAGGTGGCGCCGGTGTTCACCGCGAGCGAGTGCCGAATTCCCTCTTCCGCGTCGTCGGCCGCCGTAGCTCCGCTCGCCTCGGTGAACTGCCACCGGCCGACCGGCCCGACCGGCGTGCCGACCTTGAACTGGAACAGTCGCGGTGGCCCGTACCGGCCGGGGAGGTCCATCGCCTCGACCGTGAGCACCATCGTCCCGGACAGTGCCGGCGTCACGTCGGGGACGGTGACGGTCGCCCCGGTCACGTCGTGGGGCTTGCCCGGCCCGGTGAGGCTCCACCGGTAACCGGTGATGTCCTTGTCGCCGGGGTCGGGCTGGAAGGTGAACGATCCGCGAACGCCCGGGCCGCCGCCGGATGCGCAGACGTCGGCCGTGCACTCGCTGTACGGCCCGTTAACCGCGGGCATGATCTGCGGTGCCTTCGGCGCCTTGGAGTTGACGGTGAAGTAGCACCAGCTCGAGAAGCCGGATCGCGGATCCTGGTTGACGCCCGCGTAGCTGCCGTGCGAGACAGTCTGCGCCTGCAGGCGGTAGCTCGTGCTGTCGGCCAGGGTGCCGGTAATGGCAGACTCCTGCGTCCCGTCGACGGCGTAGCCGCTCGACGGTGTGTCCTTCTTCCACACCTGAGACCAGGTCTTCTTCGCCGCGTCGTAGGCCTGCAGCACGAATCCGGCGCGCAACGAGCCCTTGCTCTCGCCCGAGGCCGGCTGCACCGACGTCTGCACGGTGGCCCGCACATCGGGCGTCGGGTCGGCGACGGTGATCGCGTGGGTCGAATCCCGGCAGGTCAGCGACTTGGGGTCGTTAGTCGCCAGCACGCCGACACCGCTCGGCACGCCCGGCGCCGGGAAGTAGGTCACCTGCAACGTCGCGTCGTTGTTGAACTTCTTCCAGCTGTTCGCCTCGGACTCGTCGTTGGCCCGCAGCATCAGCGTGAGCGTCGACCAAGTTCCCTTGGCCAGGTTCGACACGGTCGAAGTCAGGTTCTCGTCGGTCTCGTCCGGGTTGTCGTTGAACTCGACGACGGCCGCCGGCTGAGCCGGGCTGCAGGCGCTACCGCGGCCGTGTGACACCTGACGGTCGCCCAGTTTGTCCACAGTCGACGGGCCGGGCCACCGCGTCGACTCCGAGATGTCCCCGGAGGTGCGATAGAGGTTCACCCAGGAGGCCGTACAGGTGAAGGACCACGTCTCGGTCAACCGGAACGTCGCATCCTGAACGATTTTGCCCGCCAGCTTGGCACGGCTGAACGAGAAGAACATCCGGCTGGTGAAGGCCGGCGACGCGCACTTGATCCCGACGCCGTTGATCACCTGGGAGCTGCACCGGCCCACGCCGCGTCCGCGGTTGCGCTTGTTGACCGAGTCATAGTCGTTGTCGAATTGCCAGTAGTGGTTGCCACTGGAGGTGACCACCGTGCGCTTCGAGGCGCTCAACCCGACCGGCGGGTCGATGTAGACCGGATAGGTGGCGTCTTGCAACAGCTCGACATCCGGAATCACCGCGATCTCGCTGCCGCTCACCTGTATCGGCAACTCCGAAGACGAGTCACCGGCCGACGGCGCGTCGGCGGGGTCGGAGTGACCGCCGTCCTCGCTGTCGACGACCGGCGTTCCATTGCCATCTGGCGGCGTTGTGTCGCCGCCCGTCGCGTCGCCGGTGGAGTCCCACATAAGCCCGGCCGGGCCGCTGAACACGGCGTTGCCGGCGCCGTCCAACGCCCGCAGCCCACCGCCGGCGTCGGGCACAACGCGCAACTGGGTGCCGTGGATCGCCACCTTCACCTGAGTCAGCGCCGGGTTCGTCGCTGCCTTCGCGGTCTTGACCACCAGTACCTGCTGGTATCCCTCCACCGACGCGGTGAGCAGCAGATCCACCCCGGGCAGCACGTCGGGATAGGTCGCGGTGTCGGCGCTGAGTTTGGGAGCGGGCAGTCGCCCCGGCCAGTCCAGCGTGACACCCTGACCGGCACGCGCGAGCCGGATCATGCCGGCACCGTCACCGCCGGTGGAGAACGACAGGTCGGTCACCGCAGCGCGCGGCCCAATCGACCCGTCCGCCCGCCTGACCAGGGTCGAATCGGGTGCTACCCAGGAGCCGTCCGCGGCCCGGGCCCGCTGGGGAGCCACGGATTCGGCCAAGGTGAACGAGCCGTCGGGGTTAGCGAAGGTTTGCGAATACTCGTCGCGGGCTTCGACCACCTCGACCGGTTCGCCGGTAGCAGCGGCCCGCTGCTGCGCCACCATCGAAAGATCCGGTACCGCGGCGATCGGCACGGCGGCCGACGCCGATTCCGGCGCGCTGGCCACACTCAACCCGGCCGTAGCAAGTGTCGTGACCAGCAATAATGACAACTGCCGACGAGCAGTTGAACGAATTTGGACATGCGCCGATGCGCGGCGACCAACCATCAGATACCCCCGTGTACTGATCCAGTCGATGCAGAACGTAGATGGCCTTGGATCTCCCCGCAACCCCGTAGCCCGGCGGCTATCCGACCTGGGCCTGCAAACACCGAGCTAGATGGCCATCAACCCGGCCGTCTCCACCCGAGTCGGCGCTTGAACGGCGCAATCGACACGATCCGCACACGGCATCGCCGGCACCTCGGCCCGGTCGCCCGCCACGCCCTGGGCGCAAAGCTGCACGGCGTCGACTGGTTCAGTCGCCATGTCTCACCGGTGCTGGTGCAGCCAGCGTGCGGGACTGGTCGGGGTGCTATCGGGCAGGCACTTGTCCTACGCGATAACCGGGTAGCGCGAAAGCCGCCGCCGCGACACGATCGAGGGTGTGCTGATGATTCTCACCCCGCCGCTCCGGGAGTATCGCCGTCCCGGGCCGGTCGTCTTCCGTGGCGGGCCGCCGCCTCGCTACGAGCCGCCGCGCGCGCCGGAACCGTTCCGGCGTCGCCACCGGATCCAGCGATATCTGCCCGGCCAGACGCGATTCACCAGGGTCGCGCAGCGCGTCTGGCGCCCGCTACGCCGACGCGGCTGAACGCGCTGCGGCCCGCCGACGAAAGACTCAGTTTTCTTGCTGCGCGCAAACAATCAGGCGAGCCCTCCAGGCGGGGGCCGATCGCGTCGAGGTCGGCCTGGCTCGCGCCGGGCTCGACCTGCACGACAATCGAGGCCACCCGCTCGTCCGGTTTGATCAGCTGGTAGGCGAAGAACCCGAGCACAACCAGGGCGACGACGACCGCCGCTTTGCGCCGGGAACGGCGCACCGGTGCGAGCCCGCCGTCCACCAGCACCCGGCGGGTCGGCTCCGAGAACGCATCGAGCTCTGCGTCGATGCGGGCCGAGGTCGCCTCGTCGAGCCGCACCGCCGCGGAATGCTCCGGGCGGCGCTCCAGCATCTCGGCGCGCAGGCCGGTGGGCGGGTGCGAGGCGAACAGCGACGCCTCGGTGTGGCGGCTGAGCCGGCGCAGCAGCGGCAGGTTGGGAGTCTGGTTGGTGAGCGCGGTGACGGCCGCGGCGCGCTGCGAGTCGCGTTGGCTAGCCCAGAGGAGCACAAGCTGAAGCGTCATCGCCGTACGGGAAAAGACCCAGCCGATCAACCACGAGATCGTCTCGACGATCCCGCCGACCCCGGAATGCGACGGCGCGAACAGTCCCGCGATGTAGCCGAGGGTGGTCTGCGCGACCCGGGTCAGCGGCCCGCGACGCACGTCCCCGTCCCTGCGCGAGCGCCCCGAACTGCCCGACGGTCAGCCGATAGGCCACCTTGTGCAGCCGCCCCGTCCAGCCATTTCCAGCCCAGGACGGTGGGCGCCGCCCGATCCAGATTCCACTCGCAGGCCGGGCACCAGCGATGCGGAAACCCTAGGACGACAGTCGATTCCGCACAACGCGGACAGGTAGCAACGCTCGGCGCGATGGTCACGGCGAAACATCATCCAGGATGGACGCCCCACCCGCGACCCCGTCAACGGTCTCAGTTCCGTAGGGCCGAACGGCACCGACACCCCAGCCGTCATATGGGTCCGCGGCCCGGAGTCACCGCGTGGTGGCTCCGGGCCGCGGTACAGCGTTACCCGATCCGCCGCCGTCCGGTAGTCCCGCTACCGTGGCTGGGGTCGACGGCAGTGATACACCAGCGCCGGAGGCAGGTTCGCCCACACCGTCCGCCCGAGGACGACTTCCTCGAACCGATCCGCCAATGACCGGCGGAGCCGGCGTGCCGGGATGGACCAGCGGGCATGAACATAGGCGAAGGTCGTGAAGGCCCCCTGTGGCGACAAGGCGTCCACGACAGCGTCGAGCAGTTCACGCTGACGTTCGTCCGGGAACAACGCCCACGGCAGGCCGCTGACGATGGCGTCGGCCGGACCGAGGCCGCGCTCGGCGAGGACGGTGGAAACGTCACGGGCGTCCGCCGTGACCGCGTTGAGGCCGGCGAAGCGTTCGGCCAACAGGGCGGTGAAACGTTCATTGACATCGAGGGCCACATGCCGACCCCGCCCGTCGAGCCGCTCTTGAATCGTCTGGCTGAACGCACCGGTGCCGGAGCCAAGTTCCACCACGACCGGTTGCCCCATTGCCGGAATCGGTGCGGTCATCTGCTGGGCGAGAGCTTTGCCGCTCGGTATCACCGAGGCGACAACGGTTGGCGCCTTGGCGAACTCGCGGATGAACGGAAGGAGAGTGTTGTGCACGACGCGCTATACGACCTTGGGCATGTCGACCAAGGTGCCGGCGTTGTTGTAGAACACCCGATTCTCGACGATCTTGCCGTTCTTGATGGTGAATT
>Ga0307515_10021830_pt1 | contig 11323 bp, 6 predicted proteins | sample 17_EM_MG_FD_194513 | JGI IMG/M metagenome (GOLD analysis project Ga0307515, IMG submission 194513) | Populus trichocarpa ectomycorrhiza microbial communities from riparian zone in the Pacific Northwest, United States - 17_EM | ecosystem: Host-associated > Plants > Roots > Unclassified | place... | reverse complement strand
CTGAAACTTAAATAGTAAAAATGTGATGGCCTCATTCACCACTGGGCTGTTGCTCAAGTTTTGTCATGCATACAATATAAATAATAATCAAACCTAAGACCTTAAGAAGGAAGAGATTGCTGGCTGCGTACTGCATTTTAGGGGTGTTCAAAAAAACCGATTAACCGAAAAAACCGAAGAAAAATTAACCGAAAAAACCGAACCGAGATAAAAAACCAATTAAACCGATTTTTAAAATCATAAATTCTAATAGGTCCGGTTCGGTTTCGGTTTTAAAACTGAAACCAACAAACCGAACCAGACCAACCAAAAACCCAAAGCTATACAAATTAAGAGGGGTATAAATAGTTAAATACTGAAACCTAACCCTAAAAGCCGTCGCTTGACCCCTGAGAATATTTATGTCAATCTTCCTTTCCCTTTCAAATTTCAATTGCTCTGCCTCCTCCATCTCTAAAGTGATTCTCATCTCTTTATCTACGTCTATCTCCATCTCAAAAGTGAGCCAAACACAAACTCATCTCCTTAACTTCTCTTCTCTTTACTTTTGCACAATCCTTTTTTATTTCTGCGTAAGTTGTTGCAGTTACAGTAGAAGGAGATGGATCCTGTAGAGAAAAGATAACAAGGTAATTTTTTACCCAGTACTTGGTGTTTGCCCAGGGATCCAAGGTATATCAACAGGAAACAATGATTAATGACCGAAGTTGAATTTATAGCTTTTGTTATTTACTGCAACAAAGACGGATCTATTACAAAATCCTCTGAATGGTTAGCTAAACTGCATTGTTCCTCGCTTGTCAGCTCAAGATTGTAATAACAGGAAATATAAAATTCCAAACAAGGAAAAATTAGTGTTTGATCTGTGAAGGGATTCGGTTTTCCGGTTTTTTGCCAAAAAAACCAGATTTAACCGAACCGAACCGGTTCGGGTGATATTTCATAAAATTAATATAACTCGGTTCGGTTGGTTTTTTTAGTCTAAACCAAACTGAACCGAACCGTGAACACCCCTACTGCATTTAGTTGTGTAGTGGATGTATACATTAATAATATATTTAGAAACAAAGGGTATAATTCTGCGTTGGTGATTTATATTAATGATTTGGGCTAATTGTTGTGCATTTTATTTTCATGTGCAATTCTATATTAATGATATGTGCATTGATTAGTTATGATAAATTAATTTATATATGTTATGACTACAAATTTATTATTCACATATGTTTATATATATGTATACATGTTTTCCAAACACAGTGTAATTCCATGTTTAACCTAGTAGAATTGTGAATTTATTGAATTCTTAAAATATATGTTATTTTAAATATATGATCCTTACGTTATTAATTATGATATTAATAATATGATTATGAAAATAGTGAGCTTTCGATTTTTGATTTTAAATATGATATCAAATCATTGTTGGCATAATTAATTGATATTAAGGATATGTATATATGTTTTAGTCATCAATTAAATGTGAATATGTGACTAATAAAATAATTTTTTATGTGAAAAAAATAAGAAATGACTATTGCTGCCAAGAATATTGTGGCCGAGCTTAATATGATCTTCTTAAGCCAACAAACCTAAAATTAATATATTCATTGTTGTTGCACTTTAGGTCGTGGCGAAGAGACTTGTTTCTTTCTTCTGCATCCGGGTTCGATCTTCTCTGTGCATGCCTGTCACCCCCGCGGTGTCTTACATGTTCACTGGGCTTGCAGGATGTTCAGTAGGTCCGAGGATTAATTGTGGTGCGCGTAAGCGTAAGCATCAAAGTGAATCTCAATATAAGCAAGGTAAAGAGAAATCCATGGAAAAGGAAAACATTCTTTTAAGAAGAAAAGGAACAATCAATAAGAGGTTCCTCTGGTCCACAAAGGGATTTGAGTTTTGGACATCTGCTGATCTCAAGTTGCTTTAACTGGGGGAAAATATTTAGTGGGAAGAACTCAGGGGACAACAAGTAATGCCAATATTTTTAAAAGTAGTGCAAGCATAACCCCACTCTTCAATTTCCTGACATATAAAATTGATGATGGCATGGAATGAATCGACTGTGAGACTTTGCGAGTCAGAAAACAATTTCTCTAACTGCAACTTATGAAAATCATTAGCCAACATTATTTTATTAATGCGTGCAGGAGACCATCCAAAAGGTGGACCCATAAGCTTACATTTTGCAATCTCCAGCTCCACTAAAGAAGGAAGGTCGCTGGGCAGTGTTGTTAGGCTCGAACACTTTTTTATGCAAAGCACTTGAAGGCTTGGGAAAGCTCTGCCTTTAGATTTCCATTCACGCACTTACCAAAAAAAAAAGATTTCCATTCACGCCATTGCAACATCCTCTCAAAAGTTAGGCTTTCAAGGGATTGGGATGGGTTTCCTACGGTCGTGGGACTTCCATAGAACTCATAACCAACAGACTTTAAATTATAGAAGTCTTCAATCAAGAGCCTTTTTAGAGTTTCTAACTGACCAAGAGATGGTAAAGAAACACATTATTTACATCCACTAAGCCTCAGATCGACCATATTTTTGAAAGAAGTGTGTCCTATCCATCCTGGAAGTTTTTTACCTCTTTAACCAATTATAGAAAGAGTTTCCACTTTTGCACTAAGCCACAATGCTTCAAGTACATCTTCTTCTGTTAAAGAATCATCAGTATCCCTCATGTCACCCCATCTTAACTCTAATTCTTAAGATCCTTGCCCTTCAAATTGGCTTCAGAAGCATTTAGACCATGAAAAGCTCAAGCTTTACTAAAGATAATGCTCTTTATAGTCCTATCTCTTTCATTCGAGTGCGCTTTCTATCCCTTGTATACTAGATAATACGCTTTCTAGTTATATTTATGTTTCTTTCGAGTATGTTTTTTAGTCCTCATTTATTAGAAAGTGTGCTTAATAGTCATATCTCTTTTCTTTCAATTGTGTTTTGTAGCCCTTATATACTAGATAATGCACTTTATAGTAATATTCATTTTTCTTTTGAGTGCGCTTTTTAGCCCTTGTATACTAGATAATGTGCTTTTGAGCTCAATCCATCTTCCTTTTAAGTGCGCTTTCTATCCCTCATCCATTAGATAGTGCACCTTTTAACCTTATCTTTTTTCCTTTCGAGTGCGCTTTCTAGCCCTCATCCATCAGATAATACACTTTCAAGTCCTATCCTTTTCTTTTTAGTACGCTTTTTAGTCATATCATTTTCTTCCCAAGTGCGCTTTAGAAATCTCAATTCTAACACTCTTGGAAAGATTAACTATTTTGTTAACTGTAAATCTATGATGTTGTGTCTTTTCTTATTTACAACTTACTATTTAAAGTCTCTTATAAAATTTTTTGTCATAGGCATTATAAAGATGAAGCAACTGTTATAACCTAATTTTGGGATCCCCCCAAATTACAAGTTTTTTAAATGAAAAGCAATAAAAAAATTGAAAATGAAAAAGACTGATAAATTAAAAAAAAAAAAAACAAGTTGAGAAGGGTTTCAAATGCATGGAGGAACCAAGCTGGAGTTTTAGACAAAATTGGAATCCTAATTGTACCTATTTGTACCCAAGATCAAAAGACAATATAGATTAAAGGGCAAATTAAATTATTATTGGATTAATTTGTATTTTAATAGGTCAACTTGAGTTAATCATGACCCTACTTAAAGGTTTTATTAAGTTTAAAAATTAATTTGGGTCAAATTAAGAGAAATAATTAAGTGTAAGGACTTAATTAGACTTTTAATAGGTTAAAGTTATTTTTATTAGGAATTTAATTGGTGAAAAATTAAGTTTGAAAGCTTAATTTGGGCTTAATTGAGAATATTGAAATTTTAGATGATCAAATTTATTATTTTTAAGCTTAATTGTTTGAATTCAGGGATATAATTGCAAGAAAATCAAAGTTTAGTGGTCCATCAAGGGTCAAATTAAAGAAATTCAAGACTAAGAATCTTTATGCAAAGGAGCGAAAATTTAGGGCTCAAATTCGGTTGAAAACAAGGATGAAATTCAAAAAATTAAAAGTTTGAAATTCAATTAAAAATAAAATCAAAGAACCTTTATGTAAAAGCAACGTGTTTTTCGAAGCCATCTCTCCCCTCCACATCCCTCACACCATGACACTAAACATACCTCTCTTGTGACCTGCTACTGTACCCCCATCAAGAGCAGAAAAACAAGTCCTTTGGCAGTACTAAGAACACTGCCAATCCGGCTTTTGTGGCTTTGTTTGGACATGAGAAGCGTAGGCCAACACGTCCCTCACCCTCTATAAATGCCAACCTCATGGCAACCATATGGCAGGGGGGATAAAAAAAAGAAAAAAGAAGATCAAACACTACACCAACACTAAACCCTCTCTACACCGACGACCTCACAAAAATCAAACAACCTCAATCCCTGTCCCAAAGAACAACAACTAGAGACCATTGAAAGAGCAATCACAGCAACATTTGTTTTTCTCTCCTAGCCTTCATTCCTCCATCGATACTCTCTTGTGCACCAGCAACAGCCTTGACAGATCAAAATTCATTTTGTTATGTTCCAATTCGTGAGTTTGAGAGAGAAAGAAGAAAGTCACTTAATATTGGGTGAGGAGAGAGAAAGAGATAGATTGCCACAATTCGATAATAAAAAAATTGATTTGGTTCCACTTGCCGAGAGTGGAATTTCATTGTGGTTTCACACCTTTTATCTTATCAGACAAATATAGATCGAAGCTTGTAATTTTTTTTTGAATTGGATGATTTCTTAGTTTTTTTACCGGTTAAAAGTTGATTTGATGTTCGATTTGAATTTATTGAGAAGTGTGGAGGTATTTATTAGGTGTTTTTAAGTGAAAAATAACAAAAAAAATATATTTGAGTTTAAGAGAATGAAACCTAACTTTTAGATCACCTAATTTAGCCGGAAAGGTTACCAATTTATCTTTTCACAATACAAGATTATATATTTTAAATTGCATTTTATTTCACAACTCTTTTAAATAATTATCACTGCACATTATTATCAATTTATTTTATTAAATACACATGTTAAATTTTTAATTCATAGTTAGTTTTCTTATATGTTAAAAAAAACACTAACAGCCCCTATCTTTTTTTTACTACAAAAAATAATGTTTGATTCACTCGTTATGAAGTTGCTAGTTAAGTTATCATGCATTGAAGAGGTTGAGTTTTAGAGGTGAGTATGATAGGTAATAATATATATGCCTTTTGTTTTGAAACTTTAATTTCAATTTAAAACTATTTAAAGTGGATTAGAATTGATTTTGAAGTTAAAAATGGGTTTATATAAACTATTAGGATGGGTTTGAGATTCTTAAGCTGAAAATGATTGAAAATGGCATTTTTGATACCCATGGATGGTGGCTCTCGATTTTCTAGCTATCGAAGCGTCGCTTAGAAAACATAGCAGGAATCATACCCACAGTATAGCTCGGATGCATTGGCTGATTGATCAAGAAAGGGTTCTACGAAACTACAAAATTAACCATTGCCACTCATCTTCTAGAGTGAAGGAACCCTTCTCCAGATCTGGTCATAGTTTTTTGGATAATTCAAACTCATTTTTTTGGATAACAAAAAGATTGCTGTTACCTGAAAAAATGAAGTCGAATGAAGGTTTACAAGGTCAAAGACAGCGATCAAACACTCATAAATGCAATGAATCAGCTTGTCTTGGACTTCCCACAGATACACCTGTTTTCTACCACACTTATTTTGGGACTCATTATATCTGAAAATGTCTTCAGCAAAGCATATTCTCCTTCTTCTTCATTTTTTAATCTTTTGATATGCATATTAATTCAACATTACATAAGGGCTAAGGCTTTTGTGAATAAGGGGCTATTCACACAAAAGAATAAAAAGCCATGAACAAATGTGCAGCAGACATCCATCAATGCAAGAAATGCCCATTTTCAAGAACTCTAAGCAACTCCTAAATCCAGAACAAAACAACGCGAAGAAAATAAGTGTTCTTTTCCCATTTTCAAAGCTAAAAAAAAAAAAAAAAAGAGTAAATGAAGAAGTATGGTGTGTGGTATATGAGTTTATCCTATGTCGGGTTCTATCAAAAGCTGGTTTTTGCTTGGTGAGACCAGGTGTATTTATACATTAACTTCAATTTTTTTTATGAAGAAGAAAATCATGTCATTAGCTAACCAAGATGGCTCGTTAAAGCGAGCTTGGGTTTTGTGCCTAGCTTGATGAAGCAGCTTGGAAGAGATCGAAGTTGGTGTGCCAGTGTAACAGGGTATTTACACACCAACTTAAAACTTCATTTGCTTTTTTTTAAAAAAAAATCTTTAGTTAATAATAAATCTCACAATTATTAATTATTGGTTATATATACTTTTTTACTATGTATCATATTGGTGCCCACCAGTGCAGTTTCATCCCTCAGCAGGGTCTGGATCCATTATTATCAATTTATCACTGCACATTATTATCAATTTATTTTATTAAATACACATTATTATCAATTTAAAAGTTAATTCATAGTTAGTTTGGTCTGAGTTGTTTAAGTGGTGACCCATACTAGTAGCAGTTGTTAAGTCAGGTCTAAAGATATTCCAACTCTCTCTTTTCTATGAGGCCTTTGGCCCCATCATGTATAAAGAAATATTTCCAAGGAATCCTAGAGATCGAAATTCTCTCCATCTGTGCAACTTCCCTTGGATTCTCGCTTTTCGTCCTCACCATTCTAATGATATGCTTCCCGATGACGTGCGAAGTAGAAACCGACAGCTTGGCCAAGTAGCAGTTGTTAAGTCAGGTCTAAAGATATTCGCTCTCTCTTTTTTTTATGGGTCCTTTGGCCCCATCATGTATAATGAAAGATTCATTTGTGAATGAAAAATAGAGCTTTGTTCCATTAGGAGTTGAAACCACCTAACTTGGCTTAATTAGATGTGACTATAGAAAAATCTAACAATAAATTTCATTAATCGTATTTAATGTGATGAATGTTCTTTGTAGCAGACGTACGTGAAGTGATTTGAAAAATATAAATATTGAGTTTTAGAAACATACATTTCGTGAAAATAATTATATAAACACTTATTGCACTAACCAATAGCTAGCAGTTCATACATTAAAGTGTCCTTTCAATCATATTAGTCTAACATAGTGATTCCTTTCTTTATCCTCATACTTTTTGTTATTGATTGCATCCTTTAGTTTGTTGTTTGTTGGTTTTTTTTTATTAGTAGTCTCTTTTATTGGCATGTTCTTGGTAATCGAAGGTTTTTATCATATTTTGAAACTTGATTTGAGATCAATTTAAATTTAATGAGATGATGTTTGAATTTTTTCCATAAAGACAAAATTTAGAAAAAAGGATTAAAAAAAATGCACTTTTGTCCCTTTTTCTTTACATATTTTTACTTTTGTTCCTTTAGTTTTAGCATTTTAGGTTTTGGTCCAAAATTCATTATGTTATGTGTCGCACGTGTGCGGCGTCGCGGCAAAAACATCCACCCTCATAATTTTCTTATTATCTAATGTTATCTAAAAATGTGGCAAATGTGGGGAGACAATGAATTCTTGTCTTTTATTAGTGGAAAAATGGGAGTCGCCACCTAGTATTTTGGTCACTAGGAACCCTAACTGGTCTCAGAGATCAGGTACGGGGACTGGTTGCGTAAAGGGAAGGTATTAGCACCCCAAATACGCCCTACCTAAGGTAAGCTGCATTGTTTTATTGTCTGATAAAATCTAAGGTCTTGTCGTGTTTTCTAGTTGTTGGTTCGTCTATGGTTCAAGAAAAGTCTTCCTCGGTAAGGAGATTCTTATCTTATCGGGTAATTTTGATGTCAACAAAAGAAATTTAATATCCGGAATACGTCTTACGTATAAGGTCATAACCCCAGATATTAAAAGAAAACAAAATATTTTTTTTGGAATTTTTGAAATATTGGCCTAGTTCTCGTGACTTTAATAAACTGGTTATTAAAACCAAAATGCATGCTAATACATATTTTTGAACTTTTCTTTGTTATATGAAAATACAATATGAATTTTTTTTAATTTTTGAGAGACTTGGCCGTATGCATGAAAACAAAACATTTTTTTATGTTTTGACAAAAACCAGGTATTTCAATACCAGATTTGTATCTTTACAATATAAAAATACAAACCAATATTGATCAAAATGCAGTAAAATATTTGCGGAAAATCACAGATTTTTTTTGAAATAATTTTTGAAGAAATTTTTTTTTTCTTTTTTTCAGGCTGGGCTGGACCCAACCACCCATGTGGCTTGACCCAACTAAGCCATGCACGCGTAAAATTCTACGCGTGCATATATTACCTTCGCACTGTTCATCCTTCGTTTTTTCGTGCACCAGCAACAGCCTTGACAGATCAAAATTCATTTTGTTATGTTCCAATTCGTGAGTTTGAGAGAGAAAAAAGAAAGTCACTTACTATTGGGTGAGGTCTTAGTTTTTTCACCGGTTAAAAGTTGTTTCAATATTTGATATTAAAAAGTGTAGGGTGTTTATTAGGTGTTTTCAAGTGAAAAATTAAAAAAAAAAGTTTTTTTAGGTTCAAGAAAATGAAACCAAACTTTGAGACCACCTAACTTGGCCAGAAAGGTTACCAATTTATCTCCCCGTAATACGAGATCAAATATTTTAAATTGTATTTATCTTCTACTTTTATATTTAATATTTAATTATTATTAACAACTCTTTTTAATAATTATCAGCACATATTATTATCGATTTATTCTATTAAATACATATGTCAAATTTTTAATTCATAGTTTGTTTTTTTATACACTAAAAAACCATTAACAATCCCTATCTTTTTTTTATTAAAAGAATAATGTTTGATCTCACTCGCTGTGAAGTTGCTAGTTACGTTATCATGTATTGAAGTGGTTTGGTTTTAGAGGTAGGTATGATGGGTAATAATATATATGTATTTTGTTTCGAGATTTTAATTTCAATTTAAAACCATTTAAAGTGGATTAGAATTGATTTTTAAGTTAAAAATGGGTCTATAGAAACTATTAGGATGGGTTTGAGGTTTTTATGCTGAAAATGATTGAAATCAACAATACAACGATAGCTGGAAATATTGAGCCTGGCTGGATCTTGTGCCTCTTTAGCCAACACTTACCACACGGTTTGTTTCGTCTAGATTCGTGTAATACTTGTAGAAATTTGGTGTTTTCTGATTTATGAGTAGAATTGTACATGTTCCAGCTTGAAATTGCTAATTGGTAGATTTAATTGCCAAATTTCTTGATCTTACCTTCTGTTTCATGTTTGACCACAGGAGCAGGCCTTATACAAAATAGCGTGGAAAGCAATTGCTGAACCAAGCGAGCTAGTTGAAGCCAGAAGGGATCGGTACTAGTTAATTTATCGCTATAGGGATTTTCATGGCTTCCACCAGCGTGCAAGGAATAACCTCATCTTCATCTTCTCCTCCTCCACTATATATGCATGATGTGTTCCTTAGTTTTAGAGGCAAAGACACCCGGAACAACTTTACTAGTCATCTATGTTCTAATCTGGCACAGAGAGGCATCGATGTGTACGTGGATGATAGGGAGCTCGAGAGAGGAAATACCATCGAACCTGCTCTCTGGAAGGCCATCGAAGAATCAAGGTTTTCTGTCATTATATTTTCACGAGATTACGCTTCTTCACCATGGTGCCTGGATGAACTTGTCAAGATTGTTCAGTGCATGAAAGAGACGGGGCACACTGTTCTGCCAGTTTTTTATGATGTGGATCCCTCAGAGGTAGCCGAGCAGAAAGGGCAATATGAGAAAGCCTTCGGTGAGCATGAACAAAATTTCAAGGAAAACTTGGAGAAGGTCCGGAACTGGAAAGATTGTCTCTCTACGGTGGCTAATCTATCAGGCTGGGACGTGCGAGATAGGTAAATCATCTATCTACTTCTTTTTTGAATGTTTTGTTCACACTAGAAAAATTATTTTTCAATTTATTATATTTTTTTCTCGCAAATCAATTAGCAAATGCTTTAGTGTTCTTTGAGTTTTGTTAATCAAAAGATGGTAAATAATATTCAATGAATGATAAAATTATGGATTTGATGATGAAACACTTGGTAGTAAATGTATATTTTTTCATATGCATGATTTTTTTAATATAATTCTTATGAAATATTGATCTTAATTATGTGATCAAGCATTTCTAATCTTTAGATAAAATTTCTTTCTTTTCTTATATTTTTCTTTATATTTTGAAAATAAAAAAATACTAGATAGAAAAATGAAAATTTTTTAAAAAAGTTGAAAAACAAATCTAGCATGAACAGATAAAAAGTTAGCTTAAAAAAACAAAAAATGTGAAGAAATGACATCAAATTCATCATAAGAAATAAAAATTTTACTAAAGTTTATGAGTATATTGGTTTTAGCTTTTCAAAATAAAATAAAAAGATTTTCTATCATGAATTAAAAAATTCCAACTTTTTATAAATAAAAGAGACAAATTTATTTATATATATTTTTATTTTTTGTAAATGTTTTTCTTTTTAATTTGGAATTAAAATTTGATAGGTGTCTTTTTGTTAAGAAAGATAAAATTAATGTAAAATTAGCTTGTTCGGACAGAGGAATTTCTATTATTTAATTGAATTTATTGGGACATTTTTATAAAAATATCAATATTACAAAGATATTTTTAGTATGATTAGAATAGTTTTTTCTGATTCTATTTTACAATAATAGAGGATAATTGTATTAAAAAAAATTTAAAGCCCATGAGAAAAGTACAGTATATCTTGATTTACCATGGATTGGAAAAATAAATTTACTAATTTTTTCATTCTAAAAAAAAAACTATCTATTAGGGATAATAAGGTATTTTTAATTTTTTTTGTACGATATAATTACATAGTAGCTCTTAAAAACAAAAACAAAAAAAATAGATTGGATCTAGGGGTTCTTTTGAAATTTCACTTTTCACATCATAATAAAATGACTTTATAGCCTTTAAAATAAAAAAAAATTCCTTACATTGCCTTCAAGGGCTTATTTATATATATATTTTTAATAATAATGTGGTTTTATAGACAATTTAATATTTTAATAAATATATATATTAAAAAGAAAAATGGTAGACGCATCTGTAAAACACATAAACGAGTATGTTGTCTTGCCTTATTTAAACGGCATGTGTAATGGCTTACAACGCCTAAAAAAAATCGTCATTGGGTGGCATGTCTGGAGTAATTCTCTTCGGTATGGCACCAAATAACTTTTTTCTTTTCTTTCTCTCAAATTTCGCACCCAACCTTCTAAAAGTTTACATCAGCTCTTCATTTTGTTTTT
>Ga0307515_10021828_pt1 | contig 11323 bp, 6 predicted proteins | sample 17_EM_MG_FD_194513 | JGI IMG/M metagenome (GOLD analysis project Ga0307515, IMG submission 194513) | Populus trichocarpa ectomycorrhiza microbial communities from riparian zone in the Pacific Northwest, United States - 17_EM | ecosystem: Host-associated > Plants > Roots > Unclassified | place... | reverse complement strand
CCTTATTCTTTTTTTTGTTTAAATTAGCCAATTTACTATCATAATCTGTTTTTTTTATCACCCAATTAAATTATACTAATTTTTTTATTCATTTTGGTCTATGCACCGAATCACCATGTTTTCTTTTTTACTTCTTAAAACACACTTGCATTCCTCAGAAATATTTTTTAAACCTATAAAAAAAATGTTCAAGGCTTCTAGCCCTCAACATAGCACGGGCGCACAAACCTAGTAAAACCTAAATGTGATGCTTGCCACAATGCTAAATGCAACCTCAATGCAGGCAATATTTGGTCGCTGCATAACAAGACATATGTTAGTTAATTTTATTGTCTTTTTATTGATGTTCTATATATATAGTTTTTTCCCCTGAAAGGAGAACATACATTCTTAAACAAATAGGGTAAATAAAAGAGAAAAAAAAATCTTGCCAAATAATCCCAAGCATTACTTTGTCTCGCCCGAAAACTACAAATTTGCACCAAAGTACTGCCAAATATCAGTACACAAAACTACACTATACTTCTCCACTTTCCTATTATAAAACATCACTACTTGCAAACCAAACCATGTAGCTATTTGTGCATCCATGGAAAGAAAATTTTTTTAAAAAAAAAAAACAAATTGAGGGAAGATTCTTAAATGCAGCAAGGCGTTGACTGGTGTCTAAAGAAGATGATTAGTTAGCAGGAGGGAAGATCTTGAGGGGGCGGAAGCAACCTTTGAGATGGTTCCTGACCATTTTGGACAATAAAGCCAGCGGCAAGACCCCACGAAGTATGTTGCTCTAGGTGACAATGTATGAACCAAACTCCTGGATTATCTGCCTTGATCCTAATAGCAGCCCATCCCCCACTTGGAACTGCCACTGTATTCCTCTCTGGAGGATCAACAAGATTGTATCTCTTCGGATCCTTGGCTTTGTTGAAGTTTCCAAATCCACTCCCAACAATGAAGAAGTTGTGACCATGGACATGAATTGGATGGTTCTCCAAATTAAGAAAACTCGTGTCTTGCAGCACAATCTCTAAGTTTGTACCATAGGGCACTACTATAAGTTTTGTGCCAAATTCTGTGTTCATGTTTTGAGACAGTGGATCTCCTCCAGTATAATCGAAAGCATTTGGTGGTTTTTCTGGGAAATCAGAGGAGAAACTAGTGGTGGTTAGGTTCTTGTAATAGCTTTCTAATATTGAGATGGAAGGGCGAACAAAGGATTGGTTGTTCATTGAAGCAAAGAATTTCTTGCCCCTGAAACCTAGGCAGGTTTTTTTTGCAGGACAGTCTTGAAGGTTTAGGCTTATAGTTGTTATCACTCGCTTGTCAATTGTTTTAGGCACATCACATGGGTACTTAGGAGATGCAAGGCTTTTAATGTTGCCCGAAAATTTTGTAGCAAATGCAGTGTCTTCCATTGCTGGAAGGTTGTAAAGTTTAAGGCTACTCAGATTAGAAGGAGGTTTTCCTCTCCGGTTCCTCGCATTTTTGTACCTCAAGAAACTAATTGTGGTGGAGTTGTTGGAGGGGAAAACAGAAGTAAGATAAGGCCTTGCTGCCATCGCAAACATGCCCGTGGAGTCTGGAACTTGGTTTGCTGTCATTAAAACAGTTGTGGTTTGTCCAGGAGCAATCATAATGGATGTGGTTGTGAAGGGCTTAGTGTAGACTGCATCAACCTCCACAACTGTCAATTTGTGTTTCGCTATTGCAAAAAAAAGCTCATTAGCTAGAGCTGCATTGATGATCCTAAGCATGTAGGTCCTGCCATACTCCACCGTCTGGATAAAAGTATCTACGGAATAAAATTACAAAACCATTTCAGATCATCGTCACTTTCCATTACAGAGAGACAGTAAAGTTACAATTACCTCTGTTAGAGCAAGGATAGAGAGGTCCTGGCATTCCATTTATGGTGTAAGCGTTGGAACTATCTGGCCCTGCTCCTGTCAACATCATTATTTTTTCAACTTCATCGGGATCCCCATTCCACCATTCACCTGCATTTTGTTACACGTAAAGCATGTCAAGAATCAATAAAAATATATTTGATCACTTGTCTATGGAAGATAATGAACATTTAATTATTACCCAGAATGATAGGGATTTCAGCTTGAATCTGAGCTGAGAATGGATACGGCATGCGAGGATAGATTATTAAAGCACCATAGACAGATGCTCTTTGCCAAGCATAATGAGCATGCCATAGCAATGTGCCTCTTTGGTTAATAACAGTGAACTTGTATGTGTAAGACTGGCCTCCTCTTATGGGGCATTGGGTAATGTAAGCTGGTCCATCAGCCCATCCTGTTCTTAGCTGCCTCAGTCCATGCCTGTTACATTTCAAGAACTACATGCTTCATAGTTTCTATTTTTGCTCGTAAGCGTCAAACACAAGAATGTAAACTCACCAATGAAGAGTGGTATTATGAGCAATACGATTTTTGACTTTAATCTCAACGCGATCACCCTCGTGAACAGCTATGGTTGGGCCTGGATACTGCCCATTCACCGTTAGAAGTTGCTTGGTAGTGCATAGACGAGTTACCTTCTTCCACTCAACCTGAAAACGTACACGAAATTGAATGATTCCTATGTTCCAATAAGTCTGTACATATGGGTTTGAAAGTCCACTTAGATATGTCCATCCATGGCTAGCTTACATTAAACTGAAACCTTCTGGTTGCTTGCGAAGAACAAAATGGTAATGCCCCGGCGATTATAACCAGTGATACCAGCAAAATACCAGAATTTTTGTGCCCACCCTCCATTGCTACCTATATCAGAAGCTACTGAGAAAACAAATCTATGAATCAGAGTACAATTTATAGCTAACGAGTTACACAAACATCCATGCACCCCCGCTGTTTATAGTGGAAAGTTTACATATGCCATGATGATTCTCTGAATTATTAAAACTTTATTATATTATATATATCAACTTCAATAATTCGATATAAGGACAGATTCTTATGATGCTGGATGCATGGGTAGGTTAGGAGTGACGACATTTCTGGTAGAGCTTAATTTGCTTTCCACCAAAAATTTGTTTGATGCGCTTGTCTTCACTAACTTAAGAAAATAAACAATAGGCTTAATTTTTCTAGAGCAAGAGTAGATCATCATCAGTTTCAGCCTTCGAACCGTCTGATAGGGCAAACCCAGCTTTATTCTTGTTGTGATTCACGTATCCACTCCCTTTGTCAAGTAGCACACATATTGGATTCTTAGTGGGACTCTAAAGTAAGGGCGGGTTGGTGAGAACCGAATCAAGCCAAGAGTGGGGAAGACCAGAATCTTTGGTTTACCTAGACGGCACAAATTCGTTGTAGTTTCCCCTGATTCTATCATGGGATTTGGTATCGATATTGGCTGGTCAAATTAAGCGTGGCAAGAGTGGCTAGGGAGAAGAAGAGAGTTTGATTTTATGGCAATTTTTTATGTCACCTCTTACCCGAGTAAAGTTGTTTCTTGTGGAATCCTAATGGATGTAACTTAATTAATCAGTTTTTTAATTTAATTTTTAAAAATTATTAATTTAAGTATTATAAATTTTAAAATCATTAAAATTTACAGAAAAAAATTCTTTTTTCCCCTCTCATGCATGTGGTCATCTTGGAGACGACAGGGCTGCGAGAGAACAGATTTGTTAGAGGTCAAAAGCTTCCAAATTACCACGAAAGTTGGCTATGGCCTCAGTGAACTTGTTCAAGGCCATCGAAAATTAAAGGCAGAGGTGGCCATGGTCTCCATCTCCAAACTATCACCCTTAAAATCATGATTCATGATAGCATAATCCGAACTTAAGGCCTTCAGTTTTGAAGTTTCCAGGTTTCCTTTATTTTATTTGTTTTTTCAATAAATACCATATTCCGAGCTTTAGTGCTGAAATCACTACTACAAAATTGAAATATCATATCATAATAGTATTTTCCAAACAATTACCTTTATTATATAAATTTAAGGACATCATTGCATCAAGTTTAAATGCTATCTGATTCTAATTCTAATAGATCTAATAAATATCTGTAGTCTGTACATCATAATTCACTATTACTAGCCGTTTGTTTGAAAAAGAAGTGAATTAATGGAGGAAAGATGGGGAACGACATCTTAACCTTTTACAGCAAAAATTTTCAAGAAGAAGAAGAGGAACAGAGTATTGTATAACACTGGCAAAATATTTTGTTGCTCTTTGAACACCATTCTTTTGGAAAAATATATACCGATAGAATCACAGAAGGTAAAATATTGTTAGAAAATATATTGTTAGTAATTTATATATTATAAGTGATTTTTTCAATAATATAATCACTAATAAATTTACAGATAAAAAACGACTCCGAACAAAAAATATATTTGACATCCATTCTATTGGTGATTTCATTGGTGATTATGGCATAATAAATTGTTGGTAATTTTATCGGTGATCATATGCATATTATTGACAGAATTAAACCACCGGAGATTCACATCTAATAGTGGCAAGTACTATAATTTTTTTCAAACTTTCTAGAATTTTCTAAGGGACTTAGTTTGTTGGTAATTTAATTTCATCTATAAATGTGAGTGGTAAAATCCTGTATTTTTTTTTTAATTCTTTGGTACTTTTCGAGGAGCTTATTATATTGGTCATTCCATGTATGATTCAAAGTCCGTCAGTAATTCTATCATTATTGTATTTAATGTTGTTTTAAAAATAAAATAAAATAAACAAAACAAGGAAAAAATTAAAAAATAATACAACTAAAATAAAAAACCAAAATTTTATTATTAATTTTAAAAATATTATTGAATACAATTTATCTAGTAGACAACAGGTGGGGAAGGAGGAGGAGGAGGAGGAGGCGAATCTTTGTCCAAACTAGGAGGGCGACAAGGTAGACCACATGAACCAATAAGGATCGAAAACAACTGCTCAAGAAAATTAAGTTTATCCCTCAAATTGACCATCTCAAATTTAAGTTGGGTTGTCTCAGCACTAAACTAGGTCATCTAAGCTTCAACTTGTTCTCGTATAATTACTTGGGAGACCAAAGATTACTAGCTCAAACCTGATTGCAAGGAACCAACAATCAATATAATATGGCTTGTCCGTTTATCCTCAGTTGTAGTGTTAGAGATACCATAAAACAGATTTTTATTAGGTCCACTAGACGATCTACCCTTCAAGCACAAATCTGGATCTAGTTTTGAATAGGTCGAAAGATTGTCCTTATATCTCTCCTACAACAGGGTGTTATATGTTTCCTAAAAAAAAATCATCAAATTTATAATAATTAAAGAAAAAAATTGTTGAAATCTAACTTATCACAAACTTTTGAGCTTAGTTGTCCATGAGCTGCTACACCCTTTATCATTAGTGACACTGATGCCACTAGCTCCTCTCAGGGCAATTAGTCAAATTAATCTTTCCATGACATATACATTTCAACAAATACTTATTAGTTACATTTATAACAAATTCACTTTGTTGATCAAAATCTATATTTTATACATAAATGCACAATTTCATTTCCATGTATCAACTATCGGGTTTCACCCTTTATCATTAGTGACATTGATGCCACTAGCTCTTCTCAAGGCAACTAGTCAAATTAATCTTTCTATGACATATACATTTCAACAAATACTTATTAGTTACATACATAACAAATTCACTTTGTTGATCAAAATCTACATTTTATACATAAATACACAATTTCATTTTCATGTATCAACTATCGGGTTTCACCCTTAAATGAACCATCAATAACCAGGTAAGTTAGTTGCACCGACACCACTAGCTTTACTCATGGCAACTAGTAAAATCAACATCCTTTCTTGATATTAACATTATATAAATGCAACACATTTATATAATTTTATAGTTTATAATGCTTAAGAAATTCTCTAAGTAGGAAAAGGCGTATAACATTTACTTGAAGTTTGTGTATGTGTTGTTCCTCTTTATTGCCATTCAGTCTCCATGGCCTCCCTTGTACCATCAGGAATTCAATAATCATCAATAATACAACCAATATCACAACTTCATTTCAATTCTCATTTAACTATTACTTTCAAGCTAATAGTAAGAAAAATCCTTAAAATATTATATCCTTACAAATTTTCATGTTTATATTTATTTTTATAAATTCAGATGTTAAAACCCTCTCTCAACAGCAATTCCAAGAAAAGATTAGAATAGTCTAATTCTAGTAGATTCAGTCTAACCAACCTAGAATATTGTATAGTGTTTTAATCATAACTAAAGTTTTAAAACTTAGTTTTAGGCATGATTTGTGTCTATGGAAAGCTAAGACATAGAGTTATAACTTTTATGATGAAAGAAACACCTAATTTTTCCATTTACATACCTAAAATCACCCATTACAGTAGTATAAAAAATTTGTCCAGTATTATATCGATTTGAACCTTTATATATGGAGTTATATAACTCCAAATTAATTAAGATCAGTTTCATTTGAAAGTTAACATCCATATATATATAACTTTTGTAAAGAAACCAAATGCCATCATATTAAAGTTTAAAATCAACAATCACAATAGCATTCAAAATCTGTCTAAAGTTATGTTTGTTTAGACTTTTACTTAGTTTTTATCTTATGTATGGAGTTATATAATTCCAAATTAAACAAGCTTAGGTCTATTTGAAAGCTAACATTCATATCTACAACTTTCTTGAAGAAATCAACTATAAATTCTATTGTTTTCAAGCTCTCGATTCAACTTTACACAACATATTCACCTTTTCCTAACAAATAAAGGTATTGATTAAAAATCAAGTTCTTTCCTCTTGATTTTTTTTCTTTGAAACCAATATCATTCATATATATCATAAAATATTTCATTAACACCATAATTCCTCCATTTGTTTGTTCTGGATAAAATGGACATTATGGTCATCCTAGGTTGCTTTTCACTTTTCTTTCTCATATATCAATTTAACTCATCACAATTAAGTTCAAGAACACACTTTTAATATAATTAAACATAATTTTTCTATCAGGTTTATCTATCTTGATCCTCTCATTCCATCATTGGCCGAAACCCTCATTAAAAAAGAAGCATTGATTTTTCTTCAATTTTTATGTTAATTTCACAATACACATTAATTATTCAAGCTCAAGAACAATTAATTCAATTAAAATAATCATTTCAAATAATCCATAACTCAAACCCTAACTTTACATAATACCAACATTCATACCTAAGCTCTAAAACATTATAAAACCTTGATCAATCATGGTAATAGAGTTCCTTACCTCATGTTAGCAATAAATCAATAAGTATTTTGCAAGGAAAACTTAAGTCGTTTTCTTCCTCTTTCTTCTTTCTCTCTCTAGCTCTTAAACTCTTATTTTTTAAGTTCTAAAAACCCTTGAAAAGGCTTGAATCCTTCCTTTAATTCCTTTGAAAATCTTTTTTTAATCACTTAAATGTAACTCTCTCAAGGTATTTCTCTCAAAATTTTCAAAAAAAAAAAAGAAGTGAAACTTCTTTGGTGCAAGAAGTTCCAACTGTTCTAGCCTATTTAAAGAGGTGATTTGCCTCTATTTATAAATTTTCCACTCATTTAAGCCTTCATGTGTTGTTTGAGTAAACTACTTGGATGTTGACCTAAGTTACGAAGACTTTTTGAAATCCTACTAAAATTAAATTCCAACCCAAGGTAGTTCAACATGTCATACAACTTTATTCAAAATTTTAGCTTGATGTGATAGTTGGATTGAAAGTTATGCACGATAACGTAAAATTGGTTGGTTGTGATTTTTCATCAAAAATCCAATTTTTCTTGTTCAATCCTTACGTAAATCATATCAATTATTCCTCTAAACCCTTGAGATAATTTTATTATTTCAGATATATTTATTTTATATTTATTTTATTTTTATTCTTTATCAGGCTTATTATCGTTTCACAATAGCATTACCGATTTTTAACTAGTGCTTGCACTTTCACTCTTGCCTTCTTATTATATTATCCTTTCTTATAGTTTATTATTTATTATATCACTAATTATTTGGGATAATTTTCTCATTTTTCTTATTCTTTTATCAATTAAAACTCATTATTGGTTTTGTCGTCATTATGAATTAAATATTAAATTTATAATACATGTAGGAACCCCATCCATAATCTTGTATGTAATCATGGAGACCATTATCTCCATTTCACATCATATTTTCTATTATTTATATCGCTTACTCATTTTTCTTTTTATTTTGAGTTTTTATTACTCGCAGGTTATTTATACATTTGGTCCTATTTTTACGCGGGGTTTACAAGTTTAAAATCAATAAAATTTATAAATATGCTTATGTGAAAAAAAATATAAATGTTATGTCATTATATGTGTGGATGACAAGCTAATCTTGAGTAGCAATATATATATGATAAAGTCTACCAAAAAGACTTTAACTAATAAGTTTGACATGAAAGACTTGAGTGTTGTAAATGTCACGCTAAAAATTAAAATTTCTATAATATTTTATGGATTGGTATTTTCTCTCAATCTCATTATATTAAAAAAAAAATTTGGATAAATTTTTTAAAAATGACAATAACATTGTCAAGATATTAATAGACATAAGTGTGCATATGTCCAAAAATAAAGGTGAGTGAATATATCAATTAGAATATTCTTGAATAATTAAAAACTTAATGTATTTAATGAAATAACACAGCTAGCAAGCATAAGACCTTTGACTATGAGCTACATCATATTGGAAGCCCAACGATACTAGATGGTGATGCTTATAGTGATGTGAATTGGATTTTAGATATCAAAGGCTTGAAATCCACTTGTGGATATGTCTTCACTCTCAATTGAGCAATTATGTATTGAAAATTCTCTAAGCAAACATGCATCGTATGGTTTATAATGAAATAAGAGCTTATTACTCTCAATCAAACTAGAGAGGAAGTCGAGTCACTTTAAAATTTCTTAGAGGATATTTCATATTAGCCAAAGTCAATGCTGACAATTTATATCATTTACAATTGTCAGTCAATAATTGGAAGATCACAAAGTAGTGTATATAACGATAAGTCTAGACATATACATCATAAACATAAAATAATTAAACACTTGCTCTTGTATGGAATCATTTCCATTGACTTAATGAAAATATTATATATCCTCTTACTAAAGGCTTAATAAAAGAGCTTATGAATATTTCCATTACGAGAAATAGACTTACTTCTTTTAAAGATGAAAGAGTGTCATGATAGTAACCCTACCTAGCTGGCTTAAGATCCTAATATTTAGATTCAAAGGGAAAACTAAGTCACATGACACTCTTGTTAATACTCAAAAAATATTATTCGAATTCTTTCTATTCCTATGATAAAAAAGAAAGTTATCTAGCTACAACGTGACAAGGACAATTTGTGCTCTTAATGATTCTCATATCATGGTTAACCAAGTGGAGTATCGCAAAATACTCTTAATAAAATATTATTTATATAAGTGAGAAATGTGGTTATTTTTTTTAGAATTTAAAAAATAAGACTAAATTCTCTAAACCACCTATAAAACTAAAAATGGTTTAGAGCCAAAATGAACACAATCATGTGAACTAAAGAAAAATCTAGGAAGAGAAGTATGTGAGTGTCTTGATTTATGTCAAAAACTGAATAATTCAATACACCGTGTTTATTATTTAGTTGGGTAAATCTGATAGTACTTCACGAGGAAAGGTTTAAAGTAAAAAATTATCTATTTTGATATAGTGATCCTCCACATCATTTTAAGGGATATCATTCTTAAAAGTTGGAAAAAGAAATAGAAAAATGAAAAACAAAGAGAAAATTCATGCTCTCTCTCTACCGTGTTTGCTTCTGTGCTTTTCTTTCTCTGGTTTTAGGTTTCGTTGTTGCAGAGAGAAAGTTCGAGTAAGTTTTCTAGTTCATAGTTCATATGCCTTGATTGGATGTGCATCCTTTTAAGGTATTGTTATTGAAATTCTAGGAGGCAAGTTGCAATAAGACCTTTTGTACCTATTGACAAATAATTTATCCTTAAACACAAAGATATCATCCTTAATAACTTCATTTCCTTTCTTGGTTTCGATTTGAAGATTTATAATCTACAAGTATTTTATATATTTATACTTATTTTATGTTTAATATATATTTAGTTCATATATTTTTTTTTATCTTGTAAATGTATTTAATTATTTTCACTAAACAATTTATTCCCCAACAAGTAGAGAGTTTTTCAGAGTGAAAATAAGAATCAATGGTACAAATAATGTTTCAGGGGGCAGTAGAAAATCATTTTGAGAGGAATTAAAGTTGGAATAAACTTGGAGTATACTAGGTGGTCCATGTATATCTTTCCAAAAACAAGCATCCAAGTGACAAGAACTGTGTTCCACTGTTACTGTCTTGAACTTAATTTAAGGTAATCAAAGGGAAGGAAAGATTCCACCGGCAACATCAATTTTACAGTTCTGTTCATTTTAATGATATTTTTCCTCCTAACAGCGACTTTGGAGACTACTCTGTGGTGCTCCGATGATATTTTAGGCTCTTATACTCATCGCTGATTTGCTGTGATCTAACTGTCGATGTGGCTGATTTTTGTCTGCATGGATTATTACTATAGACTAATTAAGCCTAGGGGCCATGCTAGTTACGTTGTGTTTTTGCCTTCTTCCTTCCTGGGCGTTGATCACAAAGGAGGACTTAAGCATGGGGGCCATTTCCTTTTCTCCTTGATTATTTTGTATTATTTATTTCTTTTTCTATTTTTAAAATAAAAAATAAAATGATTTGAAAAAAACATGAAATATGCTAAAAAGATCGAGTAACAAATATATAGATCTAAAAACATAGGAATTAATTAATTATTTTGAAACTAGAGAGACTATTCTATTCATTTAATTTGTTAAACTATATAGGATGTTTTATAATACCTGTTTTTATTTTCATTTTTTGAAAATAAAAAGTCACCTTTCTTTTGTTTTTACATGTACACTTATAATTATTAAATATTACTTGGAGTTTGACCTAATAGTAAACTTGGATTATTAAATCATTGGATCAACTTTGTAGTTTTAAAATCGATTTTTTTTTAATAAAAACCTAAACATAATGTTATTTAATTTTTTTATATATCTCATAATTGTCTGAAACAAATTTTACTAGATTACTTCATCTTTATCATATTGATAAATATGTCCTGATCAAATATTTATTTGGTTTAATTTCAAATTTAATCAAGGTTAGATATTGATCAAGTCATGGAAATCATTAAATTTTCATGTTAACCTTTTAGAGGGGACAAGATTTGAGAGCTATGGATATACTTTATCCTCCT
>Ga0307515_10021827_pt1 | contig 11323 bp, 7 predicted proteins | sample 17_EM_MG_FD_194513 | JGI IMG/M metagenome (GOLD analysis project Ga0307515, IMG submission 194513) | Populus trichocarpa ectomycorrhiza microbial communities from riparian zone in the Pacific Northwest, United States - 17_EM | ecosystem: Host-associated > Plants > Roots > Unclassified | place... | reverse complement strand
TGGTATCTTGAACCTCCTAAATAGCAATGAATTGTCTGGAAATTGGACCGTAATAAGAGCAGTAGTCAATTGAATCTGATGCGGACAGCCATTGCCATTGTTTAGACGTCTTGAGTTTGGTAGGAGTAGTTATGCTCTGGTTGAAACTTCCATCTCTTGCAAGCGTGGACTTAAGAATCAAGCTCTAGCGAGTCTACTATTGCAAGCATTCTAGCAGAAAAACGTCTATGTTTGGGCAGGAAAGGAGTCGACGGCCATCTTTTTCCTGCCAGACTATTAGTTGCGGTCACTTTCCGACGTCTGTGTTTCTCCAACTTCCTGCCCAACCACTCTACCTACAGCAACACTTCCCGGAACAAAGTTAGGGTTTCGAATCTTGTCCATTTCATGCAGTGTGCATCAAATCCCTTGCTGTCCCTGTTATTAACTGCAAAATGCACTTGTAAGTTGATGGAGTTATTATTAGTTTAGATATGGCGTTATACCCGCCGAAAGAAGGGGACAAAAACACTGCTTGTAATGTTTCTGATAGTATGGTCCCCCGATACTCTTATTGCAAGAAACTTCAACTTCAAGTTTTTATTTTTCTTTTATATATCGATATATCTAATACAATTTAAAATTTTAAATTTAGATGAGGTGTTATTATTTATATTATTTTTTAATATATATCCTTGAGTGAAAATTCTTTAGACTTAAAACTTGCATAGATTTATACTATTATATATTTAATTTTTATCAAATTAATAAGGATTGTGATATTAGAATTCGTGATCGCTTGGTTATTAAGGTTTTGATATTATGTCAAATAACTAATTTAATTCAAAAGCTTAAGCTGTTAGATAAAGTCTTAATATATGATTTTTATTATTTTTTAATAAAAAAATAAATAAATATATAGAGATAAAAATTGAGACATAAAAAACAAGTTGGTTGGTGAAATAATTTTAAAATAAATTTTTATTTTAAAAAAATACTGACTTTAAAACACATCTAGCTAGTCTATCCCAGCTATCATATGTCACTTTTGTCTTAAGATAATAATTAAATTCTACCTTGCTGATTGAAGATTAACTAACCTACTAAAATTAACATAAATATAACATACAATCTAGGATGGTTTGCTTACATGGATAACTTGCAAATAGAAAAAGGAATGATTTAATGAATGAAAATTAATAAAAATACATACATTTACATTTATCTGTAAAAAAAAAACATAAATATGAAGCATTGCTGCCAATCTGGCTGTATTAACCATGTAAACCAATGCTATTTACAGATTAAGGGAAGACAAACCGGTGCGCATTCCATGTACGGCTCAGCACGGAGCTGAATTATTAAACTAAAAAATACAATAGGTTTTTTTTTTAATTAAGATAAATTTTCTTATTAATGTATCTATTTGTTTATCTTAGTGAATACAAGGTTTTTAATTAAAATAATTATTTTTGTTAAAAAAACAAATATTTTATGATTGTTAAAACAATTATTTTTTAAAAAATAACAAAATAGTATGTTTATATTTTATGTTTGATTAAAAGCTAAAAACATCACAAACTTGATAAAACACATGTTAAGAAGTCTATTTAAAAATTTAATAATAAAAAAATATTTGAATTGAATTTTCATGAATAATTTATTATTACTATTACTATTACCTCAATGACATAATAATTTTTTAAAAAAATATTAAAATCCAAATGAAAAATTATCATAGTATTTAAAAATTATATCAAAATTAAAGAGTGAGTGAATTAGATAAATGTTTTTAAAATGTCTAAAATACAAGGAAAAAAAAGTATCTAGCTCGCGTACATGGCCCTGCATTGACATCACACACAGCTTAACTGACTAAGTTACGATATATAATTGTTATAAAATAATAATAAAAATATTAAGATATGCTTTACCATTCATATAAATAGTAAAGCACCATGAAAAAAAACCCTTGTTATTTTAGAATGTTCAGGTAATAATAGGAAACATGTTAACCCTATTGTAAATAAAAAAGTTATTTTCTTATATTTGATTTTAAGTTTAAACCTACAAAATGAATAGATATAAAAGTGTATCTTGTTGTTAGGAAAATAAATAGGAAAAATTATCATGAGTATCTTCCGGTTTATTTCATTTTACATTTTAACTCTATTATTTTAAAATATTTTAAAATTTATAAATTCACAACGCATAATAAAATATTAAATTATTTATATATTTTTTATGATATTCAATTTAATAACTAAAAAAACTTTTATTACTTTAAAATAATAAAAATACCACTAAAAAAAACTCTCCTACTATCCTTGCCAAGCCTGAAACCCTAACCACCAACTTGAATTAAGTCATAGATATGCAGCTAACTATCCCAGCTGACAAGATGGATTTCGTTTGTGAAACTGGAGTTGATAGTACATAATGCAATAGAAAATGGCATAATTAGGAGATTACATGAACTGCCCAGAGCTATAATTTGTAGAAAGCATCATCAACACCAGTAATTTCTCCCAATATAATCTACCTATTGATTGGCTTCATGTATATTAATTTGTGTAGCCACTAGAATAAAAACTACAAAGCAATAGCATGCCGGATTCTTCAATTTCTCCAGATGCTCCTGGTTTCCAGTTTCTCACAGAAAATGGCAACAAGCCCTGCTCACAACAGCCAGCCACATACAATCTCAACTTGCAGTTCCACGAGCTACTAGAGCTTGCATTTGCTTGTTCCAACGCCAACTACACATTCATTTGCATATACTAAACAGTCCCAAACTTGGCAATTCTTCCTTCCTGGTTTTCGTTCCCCTACCACCTTCAATCCGTCTTCTGGGAATGATTCAAGCAATGCAGGTGAAGAAGGGAGTACCTTATAAAGAGACGATCTTCTTACCTTTTCCTCAGAAAAATAGCAAGGTGTCAGTACCAAGAAAATGGGTTTTGAAATCAATTTGTGGTCTGGGGATTGTGTTCTTGGAGAGGAAAAAAATTGGCTTTTGTAATTTCCAAAACAATAAAGACAATGATATTTTACGATATAAACATGGAAAATCAATATATAATATAGTTAGTTTGATAGTTTGATTTAAAATATTTACTATAATTAGGAGAAAAAAAGACATTGATGTTGTTAAACTTATTGAATCTAACTATGTTTTTAATAATTTGATTTACTGGAATAAATAGAGTTATACCTGACATGGTTAACTCTAATTTTTATTTAAAATAAAATAATATTGTTTTAATAAAAATATTCATTCCAGCTGATTATTAACACAGTGATCCGAACAATGATATAAAAATGGAAGGTGACGTGGGTGGTCTGCTGGAAGGGCAATGCAACTGCACGCAGTGGATAGATAGAGAAATATTATAAAAAATCACACGCAGACATCCTTCGTCAACAAAACACATACCAATAAATGTATTGATCGATAAATAGAGTTTAACTACACTGCAAATGCCGCACTTGGCGGATCACTCACATTTCCCTCTCTCAATTTTCGCGGTAATCCGATTTCTTTGTTTATCCCCTCTCTACAATTCTGCAGAACAATTGCTACATCATCTTCTCTTCTTCTTCTTCTTCTTTCAAATTTCGCGGTAATCCGATTTCCTATTCTTCTTCTAGATTTTTTTTTTGGATGATTGGTGGCAGAGAGTAGTGTGTGTTTTTTTTTCTGGGTATTGGAATGGATTCGGCAAGGAGTTGGTTTCAAAAGTTTCAACCGCGAGAAAAATTTAGGTCTTCTTCAAGGAGAAAGGAGGGGGGTGATGAAGATAATGAAGATTCGAAATTGGAAATGGATGAGGAAGCTCTTTCCAATGTTACCAAACAGAAAGTTGCTGCGGCTAAGCAGTATATTGAGAATCATTACAAAGAGCAGATGAAGAATCTCCAAGAGAGGAAGGAGCGGTGTGGGGGGGGGGGGGGAAGGAGCGGTATGCCCCCCCCCCCCGGTTCTTTCTTTCTTTCACTTGTTAATGATTGTCAGAGATTGAATTACTTGAGCGAGTGGAGTGAATTAGATTTAGTTTGACTAATGATGGAGCTGAAAATGTGGTGGTGTGTCTATGAGTGGAAAGGTTTTTTTTAAAAAAAATTGTGTTTTGTTTTAATAGACGGACTACGTTGGAAAAGAAGTTGGCGGATGCGGATGTGTCCGAGGAAGATCAAAGCAACTTACTTAAATTCTTGGAGAAGAAGGAAACTGAATACATGCGGCTTCAGAGGCATAAAATGGGTGTTGATGATTTTGAATTATTGACAATGATCGGCAAGGGTGCTTTCGGGGAGGTATACATAGTTCGTTTCTGTAATTTACCTGGTTTTTTATTCTATTGTAGCTTGATCTTTAAGGGTTTTGCTTATGGTTTTTCAAACTATTTGTACTCTCTCGATCTAAAGTGCCTGTGTTTTGTAGTGTCAGATTTAGAATGTTTGTGTGTTTGCAATAGGCATGCTAGAGTAGTGATGATATTTGAGGCTCCTCTCTGTGGAGCTTCAAAGGCTGTGGCCGGTATGATTTTCTGTGAAAATGAACGGTATTTGTGTGTTAGTTTTGTTTTTTATATATATATAATGTGCTCCGTGAATAATTACGTTGTCCCATGATGTCCACTAGGCATTTTCATGAATCAGAAGCTGTAGAGAATTACCTGGCTTTCCATGCACTAGTTTTTTCTTTCCTAGCGGTGATTTTGTGTTATGCCTATGCCTTGTAAATATGATTTGTTTTATTAATTATTGCATTCGATGTTCATTTGTTTTCAGGAAATATTTTACCGCTGGTTGCTTTTCTGCTATAAGCTTATGGTTGATATAAAGTTTGCTTTTTCTGAGCAGGTCAGAGTCTGTAGAGAAAAAACAACCGGTCATGTGTACGCAATGAAAAAGCTTAAGAAATCAGAGATGTTGCGTAGGGGCCAGGTGAATGTTTATCTTGCCTGGTCAATGATATATATCTCTGAGGCCTAGTACCCTGTGTTCAATACCAGTTGGCTTCACTATCTTTTCCAGGTTGAGCATGTTAAAGCTGAGAGGAATCTGCTTGCAGAGGTTGACAGCAATTGCATCGTCAAACTATACTGTTCTTTTCAAGATGACGAGTTTCTCTACCTTATCATGGAATATTTGCCTGGTGGAGATATGATGACTTTACTTATGAGAAAAGATACCTTGACAGAAGATGAAGCTAGATTTTATGTTGGAGAAACAATTTTAGCTATTGAATCTATCCACAAACATAATTACATCCACAGGTTTATGATTAAACATTAAAAAAAATTAATAATATTTTGAGGTGTTTTTTACTAATGAGAATGTATTGGCCTGTGAAATATAGATTAAAGTTATTTTTTATGTATCTTCTTTATAGGGATATTAAACCCGACAACCTGCTACTTGATAGACATGGGCACTTGAGGCTATCTGATTTTGGACTATGTAAACCATTAGACTGCAGTACCATCCAAGAAGGAGATTTTTCAGTAGTAAACAACAATGGTAATGAGACTGCACAGAATGGGGAGCGCCCAGCAGCTCCAAAGCGCACACAGCAAGAACAACTGCAACATTGGCAGAAGAATAGGAGGATGCTTGTAAGTTTCCTGCCATTCTGTGTCCGAAATCTTCATCTATGCATGTGTATCTGATTGTTCCAACAGACCATACCGATTTAAAATCTTGCATGGATCCTTTAGTCTCTCTGAGCTGCATTCCCTCCTCCTTGGTGATTTGAAGAACGTGTTTTAAAAATGATAGAAATGTTAGCACACAATGGAGAAATGCACCCTGTGTGGATTGTGTCATAAAGTCTTAGAAGTGAATTTGCTTCTTTTATTTTGGCTTTTCAAAACGTGGTGCATGAGGTTTGTGTGTATTTTTTGAAGACCAAAAGACTGCCTTTTTGTTTCCCCTTATCTAACTGTTGTTGGGCACTGCAGGCTTATTCTACTGTGGGTACACCTGACTATATTGCTCCAGAAGTACTGTTGAAGAAAGGTTATGGAATGGAGTGTGATTGGTTAGTAGTTCTTTACATTCTGATGGGCATGGAAATGGATTAATTTTATAGCTTTTTGCATAGCAATTTTCGTGCTGACTGTGAATATGAAAGTTCTTGTCAGCATATTGACACCATGATCCCATTTTTTTGTGTTTAGTAGTATTGATGACTTCATGGTGGGAAATAACTTATGCCTTCAAATGTTATTGGCAGCAAGTCTGGATAATTTATTGCTTACTGCATATCTGTAGATGCACTAATTTTCTCCAGAGTAGTTTAGGCTACTGGGACACTGATAGTTAACATTTGCAGGTGGTCACTTGGTGCTATTATGTACGAAATGCTTGTAGGTTATCCGCCTTTTTATTCAGATGATCCAATGTCAACATGTAGAAAGGTAAGTGGGACATATTGCTAGTTAGTATTTTTTGTTGTCAACTTTGCATCGTTATGTTTTTTTTATTGTACAGTTCTGTGCTGCATGTCTTTCTAGATCATGTTTACTGTGTCTCTTGCCTGTACAATTACTTCAAAGATAAATTTCACACAGCTACAGATTAGAAATCACTGCTGTTATTTTTTGTTTATTTTAAACTGAACCATAGCTATACTATATTGTTTCTGAGCCGGATTGTACATCACTGGTATCTCATGTATAATATAAAGATCCAATCTTTACTCAGGTGAGTCTTTTGGGTTGCATATCAAAGTTGATCTATGTTTGGGTGCGTACATGTATTCATGCATAAAACTTTCTTTCCAATTATGATTGTTATATTTGCATATTCAAAGTAGCCAATGATTTTGCCTTTTCTGTATTTGGTTAATAGGAGTGCAGTTTTCTTAGGCCACATAAGTTGTGGGTGCTTTTCTTGATTGGATCAATATGTTAACTGGGCACTACTGATGTATACTTAATATTGTGGGTTTTAAAAATATTTAGTGTGCATCACTTTGCTAATAAGAGTGAAAGAAATCAGGGAAGTTTGTTTTATAGAATATTCTATAGAAATAAATTTTTCTTTGTAGGATCTTCTGTGGTGAATTCTTTTAACTCCTTTTTTTTATTTTACCCCTAATAATTGTTCCTTTCAAAGTCATTCTGGTGCAGCATGATATTCATCAGGTGGTGCGCTTTGTGTTTTGTTATCGTTTCATAGAGCAAAGCTAGTTTGTCTCATATTTTGAACGTGAACAAAAGCATAGATTTTCTTCAAAATTGTTCCCATAAAATAAAAATAAAAACTTCAAAGATAAATGAACAGCAAAAAATCCAAGTTAATGCTGTAAAATTTCCCCTTTTATGCAGATAGTAAACTGGAGAACACATTTGAAATTTCCAGAAGAAGCAAAATTATCTCCAGAGGCAAAAGATATCATTAGCAAACTCTTGTGTAATGTCAGCCACAGATTGGGAACAAATGGCGCAGATGAAATAAAGGTGTTGTATGGTGTGTCCTTTTCTGAATACTTGGATTTGTTAGGTATGGTGGTTACAAATAAAAATAATTACATTCCTGCCTCTTCCTTTTGCAGGCTCATCCATGGTTTGATGGCGTTGAATGGGATAAGCTTTATCAGATGGAAGCTGCATTTATTCCTGAGGTCAAGGATGATCTGGATACTCAAAATTTTGAAAATTTTGAAGAGGTATTGACATCTTTAAATTTTTTTATTGGTTTTGTGAACCATCTGTGCTTGTTGCTCACTTTGCTTCTATTTTTTCTGCTTGCTTTGCTCTGCAGTCTGAGAACCAAACTCAAACTACATCTAAAACTGGTCCATGGAGAAAGGTCAGTTTAAGTCTTGAAGATTATTTTTACTACTCTGGTCCTCTTTAATTTTGATTTACAAATAAGATTATTAGTGCCATTATTTGTCATATCATTGTATTGTTCTTTGTTGCTTCAAACTGTGAAGTGGTTGATTCCTTGAATATGAGAAGTTTTCCCCTTCAGCAAACTAGAAATTTTCATCTTGAAACAGAGAGAATTAAAGTTATTGTAGCTGTTTTTGCTTCAAGTGTTATACGAGTTTTGTTCTTGGAAACCCAGCAGTTTCTGTGGTGAAGAATTCTAGCCACATATAGTCCATGTGATTGCGTCTAGGATTAAATTTCCTCTCTTTTTTTGCTCCTTTTTCCTCGTTGTTGAAATGTAAACACGTTATAAAAATAGCACTTAAATACCCTAAAAAGCTATATATATTAAAAAAAGGCACTCCTAGTAGCAGTGCAAAATGATTTGCTGCAGTTTGAACTTGTGGATATGCCTATAATCTTCTCTTATTCAGAAGATATTCTATGAAATAAGGATAAAAGGATGTTCCACCTAAAGTTGCATAGTGGTTATTGCATCTGCATTGGTACATACAATGTTACATCAATCTTATAAAAGTAAACTGAGGGCTGATGTTTCAAATTCCTGTAATGCGTTTTGTCTAGAGTTAACACTTTCCGTATGATTTAAAAAGTTTTGGTTGTTTTATTTGCAACGAATCAACATCTTTATCTTAAGAACTCCTCCCTAGCCTGCCTCTCTCTTGTCAAGTTCCTGTAATGATTTACATTTTTTTTTTATTATTGGTGCTTTTTACCTCTCTTTTCCTGTTCTCCCATTCTTCTTCTCACATTCTTACCTCTACATTGCAGATGCTCTCATCTAAGGACATCAATTTTGTGGGCTATACATACAAGAACTTTGAGATTGTGAATGATTATCAAGTTCCAGGGATGGGTAATTCTCTAGAATTTTCAACTGCATTGCAAAGCTTGTTGTGGTTCAGTTTGGGCATATATTGATGAATGTGCTTGAAACCTGATTTTGATCTGTTCTCATTTATAGCCGACTTGAAGAAGAAAGACACTAAACCGAAGAGACCATCTGTGAAGTCACTTTTTGGTAGGCCGATTCCTGTTCCCAATTTATTTCTTGGAAACATGCATTATGATCACCCTTTAAGTTCCCATCTCAAATTCCTGACTGTCATTTAATTTCGTTTGTAATGATACTGTTTCTTCAACCTTTTTGCCTTTACCTGTGCAGAAGGTGAATCGGAGGCATCAGAATCATCAGATACAGCCCCTTGTGATGAGAATGCTCAAGGGAGCTTCCTAAACCTCTTGCCTCCACATCTAGAAGTAACTCGAAAGCAGAGCAAAACCGCAATTAGATTTCATTGATGCTGCCTTCTGCATTTGCAGTTGATGTTGACAGTTAAAGCTTCAAGTGCTGGGTTTTGAGGCAACTTTTAGCTTTAGCCCTCCTCGGGCAATTAGGGTTGCAAGTTTTTTTTTTGGATAAAAAAAATATCGATCAAGACAGGACAAAAGAGTAAATGCTAATTCACTCACTATTTTAACGTAATTTTTTCTTTTCTTTTCTTTTCTTTTTTCAGGCTCAAAAATGTACAAAACTACTCTTACCTCTTACCATGTATACGTATACATGTGTTCTTCGGATTTGTAATAGCAAAATGAAAATTCAATACCAACTGGATAATCTGTTTGCTTAGATATTGGTTGTACTGTTTAGTATTGAGGTGTACCATATTTTTTTAAAAATAATTTTTACTTAAAAATATATCAAAATAATTAAAAAAATATTTTGAAAAAAATCAATTTAATACTTTTTTAAATTAAACACAATTTTAATTATTTGTGACACTATATGTATTAATTAATTAGTTTTGCTACGCTACAAGGACTAAGTTATAACTAACACCTCTTTAAGGACATAAACCCGTGCTACCTCTCCTCTCCTTTACAGGGGATCGTTACCCGTGGAACTAAAAGCTATATTTTGAAACCATCTAGGTGGTGGTTCAATGGTAAAAGTTTGGGACCAAGAGGTTTGTTCCCTCTGTGGTCTCAGGTTCGAGCCCTGTGGTTGCTCATATGATGGCCACTGGAGGCTTACATGGTCGTTAACTTCAAGGCCCGTGGAATTAGTCGAGGTGCGCGCAAGCTGGCCCGAACACCCACGTTAAACTAAAAAAAAAGAAGCTATATTTTGATAAATTATTTTAAATTATAATTGTTGAACTTGATTTAGGAATTAATTTGGAAAAAAAATTAAATTATTGGAGGAGTTTGTAAAATATTAAATTAATTTAATTCAATTATTTTTATTAAAATAATATTTTTTTTAAATCATGAAAATTAATTGTATTAAATTTCATAATTTTCTTTGATTTTTTTTTCTTAGTCTCAACATTAAAATTAAAAGTTTGTAAGGTTAGCTTGAATTAATTTATATTTTTTTTATAATCATATTTATTTTATTATTATCTAATTAGATCATACTTACTTTTTTTTCTCTCAATCAAGTTTATACTCCCGATTATTTTTAAAAATATATATATACTTGCATTACTTAAAAATATATTAAAAAAAAACTCCATGCATTATTAAAAATATATTTTTTAAAAAAAAAATCCAGCTCAAAGTAGATGACATGCTAACAACGGTAACGTTGTTTGCAAACTAAAGAAGTAAGGACGTGTTCCCCTTCTTTCGGGCAGTCACATCGCCACGACAAGAAGTGGAGGAAGGCACTGTCTGTCACATTGAGTTGTTCTAGAGTAAAGGTAACGGTAAATTCCAAGTGCATCGCTGTGTACTCTACGTGGCAATTAATCCCCCCAAAAAAAACTTACCTCATAGGGTAATTTATTTAATAAATAGAAGACTATATACGATGATATAATCCTATCTCCATCGACATTGATACACTACGTCAATAAGGAATCCATGTCCAAACTCCACAGCCAAACTATACAATGCTCACTGCTTGCCTCAGTCGCTGCGGTGGATCTAGAGAGACTACGGCCTTGTTTGTTTTAAGAAAAATGAATTCCTGAAATTCATTTTCCTTACTTTCCCATGTTTGGCTAGTAGTCAATGAAAACTTAATTCCAGTCAACAAAAAAACACCGTTTTATCAAAGGAAAGTGTTTTCCTCCTGATAAAGAAAGGAAAATACTTTCCTTTTCTTCAATACACCTATTTTCACAAATCACGATCTCTCTCTGCTCGTTCTCTCCCTGCTCGTCCGTGCTCTCTGTTTTTCTTTGTGTTCGTCTGTTCAAAGGGGAAGGGGGGAAGGTGGTGCAACCGGAGACGAGGCTAACACTCGTGCGTTGGCTGGCCAATGCTGCTCTCTGTTTCTGTCTCGTTTGCTTCTCCAATCGTCCCCTGGTTTTTTTTGTGTTCTCCCTTGGCTTCTGTCTCTGGTTTTCTTATGATTTTTCTCCAGTTCCCGTCGCTGAGTTTTTTCTCTGTTCTTCCCCCCTTTGCCTCTGTTCTGCTCTGCCTTT
>Ga0307515_10021826_pt1 | contig 11323 bp, 15 predicted proteins | sample 17_EM_MG_FD_194513 | JGI IMG/M metagenome (GOLD analysis project Ga0307515, IMG submission 194513) | Populus trichocarpa ectomycorrhiza microbial communities from riparian zone in the Pacific Northwest, United States - 17_EM | ecosystem: Host-associated > Plants > Roots > Unclassified | place... | reverse complement strand
TCCTTTTATCTCAGTCATATGTTATTGATTTACAAACTCTACTTCTTGCAGGTGTGGCCATTGCAAAAACCTAGCTCCTGTATGTATAGCTCCTTCTTCTTCCCATTTCCTTTATAATTTGTGTGTGTACGAACATGTGATTTGCTAAGCTGCTTATTATTCAGGAAGGTTAGCATTGTTCCCATTTTTGTTGGACACAAGTTATCGCTTAAAGTCATTTTTAAGGATGCAAGTTGACAAAAAGAATTCAAAACCAACTCTCTCCTTTCCACCTATCTTCTCTCTCACCTCTCCCCACTGTGTTACTTATGTCTATTTCTCTAATTCTTTCTCATATTGAAAGGCTTTCGATTTTCTCTAAGGTTGTATGTGAAAGCTATAATGTAAGATAGACAATCAACAGAAGGATGTGGTGGAGAAAGAGAGATAGATATGAGTGAACACTGTACATCTAGGAGAGAGTCATCTAATTTTTTAGCTTTTAATCATATGACACATATAGCTTTAAAGATTTTTAAATTAGAGGATGATTTACATCCAACCAAAAGTGGGCACAATGTTAACTTGCCCAGATACTAGGCAGGTTTGTAAATCACGAGCGCTTGTGTGTGTCTTCCTGTAACCATTGGTGTGTAACTGTTCTATCTGGGTCTTTCCTGCACAAGTAATGATCTGGAGTTTGCTTGGTTTGTTCCTTCAGACCTATGAAAAGGTAGCTACCGCGTTTAAATCTGAGGAAGATGTTGTGGTTGCCAATCTAGATGCTGACAAACATAAGGATCTAGCTGAAAAGTAAGGGGAAACTTTACCAGTTACCTGATTATTTTGATGAAAAGGGCTCTCAACATTTGGAGCTGTCAATATTAATGGCCTATGCTAAATTCAGGTATGGAGTAAGTGGATACCCTACATTGAAGTTCTTTCCGAAAGGCAACAAAGCTGGGGAAGATTATGAGGGTGGGAGAGATTTGGATGACTTTGTTGCTTTCATCAATGAAAAGTCTGGATCCAGTCGTGATGGAAAAGGACAACTAACCTCAAAGGTTAGTTACTACATATAAAACGGAAAGTTTAAACCTTTCATTTTTGTTGACTGAGTCATTTGATCATATTATATTTTTATAAACGATAGGCTGGTATTGTTGAAAGTTTGGATGCCTTGGTAAAAGAGTTCGTAGCTGCTGGAGATGACGAGAAGAAAGCAGTCTTTTCCCAAATTGAAGAGGAAGTTGAGAAACTCAAGGGTTCCGCAGCAAGGTACTTCATGGCATGAATGCTAGTGTTTAAATTTCATGTTGGCTTGTTTTGATATCTTTACAATATTGCTCAAAGCTGTATGTCTTTTGAAGACTTCTCTATTCTTGTTAAATCTCTATTGAATCAAAGATATAACCTTACAATATTCCATGTTTATAGGTATGGAAAGATTTATTCAAAGGCTGCCAAGAATTGTATGGCTAAAGGTGATTATGCCAAGAATGAGATTGAGCGGCTACAGCGCATGCTTCAAAAGGTAAGATTGATAGATTTTTTCTCTTATTTGAAGCGTGCCATGTGTAATAGGAGCCAGACAGCTGTATTTTGAAATTTTGAGATAGCAATGAGTTGGAACAAGATTCACATATTATTGTGATGTTGTTTAGAATAGATGCGCATCTGATATTGATGTTTGGATGATAGATCATGAGAACTTTAAATTAGTAGAAAATAAGTTGAGTAAGTATGTGAAAGTTGTGATGACTGTTAACTGTTAATTGATCTTATCTTTTTCCATGGTTGATGGTGCAGACAATCAGCCCAGCAAAGGCAGATGAATTCACCCTGAAGAAGAACATTCTATCTACTTTTGCTTGATCTTCTGATCTTTTGTTGCCTCGTCAATATTTTGGAGGCAAACATCATCCAGTTTTTGGGGAATCGTTTTTGCCATCTCCACTGTTTACTTTGACGTTATCCGGGCAAGGCATCTCCTGACATTGAAAATCTGTATCCCATGGACTTCGACTGGGCGAGTTCCCTAAAACGAAATGATTTTGAGAACCTCAACTAGCTAGTGCAGTATATTTATATGCCTTATTTTTCCGTCTGTGCTATTGTTTACAGTGGAAAGACGCTTTTAATTTTTGAATGAAACGTGCATTAGACAAATGAATATCCTCTACTTTTGCTTCATCTTCTGATCTCTTAATGATTGAACGTAGCTTGTTATGTTGAGATACCAAATTGGTATTAGCCCATAATATACATATACATATAAAACTAGGGCTCTTAACTTTGTTAAAACTGAGAGATGATAACACATGCAACTCTCCCATCCCTCTTCTTTCCCCAGCATTTTTGCCGAGACTGTCTCCCAATCTGGCCCGCTGTAAGTTTATTTATGTCCCCCCTTTGAAGGTTAATATGGTCGGTATTGCCTGTATGGATCGTTCTTATTTGCTATATGAATTGTGACTGTTCTGGAATAATCGGAAGCCCTATCGTATTGTTTGTTTACACCTAAAATTACCCGCAACAAATATAAGTGACCAAACAAGACTAGCCAATTGCCGAGAGATGGACATGAAATGGAAGAAAATGGTTGCGATCATTACCATGAAACGTTATTTCCTATTAGCTTAATTAGAATTATAGTTTACCAAGAAAACACGCTTTAACTTCTGGCAAAGCTTTCTCAGATCAATCAAAACACTTGCTAGCACCATGAGTTATGCTTTGGCCAGGTTTTCCCACTAGCAGATATGTGTACACCAGTGATTATGCAGCAGTGTATAGTTAAATCAGAGACCACCCACTGGCAGAGGAGAGATGCGGAGGGTAGTGAAACAGCCAGCTGTGAAACCACTAGTGCTATTCAGCATAGTACCTCGTATGAACTCAAATGCAAACCATGATGATGTTATTAAAAAAAATGTCATGGCCAGCCACTCACTGATAAGTTACTCTAAGCCACTTCAGTACAGGTGCACAAGATATGGTCAGAGTTGGTTGGTTCTGCAACACTTCCATTAGTACTTAAACTCCAGAACCATCCCCTTTTATATTCATATTCAAAACCCGGCATGCCTTCTCTTCATTAAATCCAGGTTCTGAGATGCTCATTGAAGAACACTCTTCAAGTGCATACTCCCTCTCTTCAACCAAGGACTTCATATACGAGCATGGCCGCTCTTCAGCCTCTATGTTAGATCCAGGCTCGTGTCCTGAATCAAATGGCAATTCAAAAGATGATGAACCAAGTGGTTGTGTTCTCATCTGCACAGAACGCAGGAGTGCAGTCCTCCTCAGGTCAGCTGAGTGGCATATATCACTAGGTGATGACGGGAACCGGCCCTCAGAATCTGAACCTCGTTGACGAGGCTGTGAATAAGTGGCGCTGGTGACAGAGCAGCCATGTGAAAGGAATGAGCTGCTATAAGGAGCAGAAGAGAACCCACCAAGTGGCCTTTGGTACCTACATGGAGAAACTGGACTGCTGGGTAGACTTTCAGATTGAGGTGAGCAAGCATTTGTAGGTGTCTCGCAAAATCTAGAATCATCAAAGTCTTCTGACATTGGTGAATATTGCAAGGACATTTCATCCCTGAAATAATACACGAGGAAACAAAATGAATGAGAACTAAAAATAGAAAATAAAAATAAAAATGATGGTTTTCCTCTTAATCAGCCAGAGCAAAAAATGATGAGAAGCATCCTCATGACAGACCTGAAAGCCAGGATGAAGGGTAATGTCCCTCTTGCAATCATATAGATTGAATAGTGCATACCCGAGCACCTGATCCCTGGGATTTGATTTTGAATGGGCAAATTAGCGCATAATGTGCTGGCAAATCCCTAGGCAAACTTCAACTTTCAATTACCGAAAATTTCCTACTGATATTCACTTAAAGGAAACTCTTTACTCTAAATCACTGTTATAAACCACGGTCAAAGAACATCTCTCGGTATAATGATTTGGGGATATAAAAACCCCAGTCTGAGCCCATCACTGATTATGCCACCATCCATAATTCCAAATGGGTAACTATAATTGAGCTCCAAACTATGAAGCTATAAAATGATAACTTCCCATTTGAGGAAATATGATCGGATTAAGTTCCTGGTATTTTCAGTACAATTCTTTAGACTAATATCCGAGGAGCAGCACAGAAGTTCCAAAACCAAAATAGTAGTATTTACGAGTTAAAAAAAATCACCTGGCAAAAATCATGGTGTCAGACCTGGCAGGAGATTCCATAAGATTGTCCTGGAGTGGGTCTCCAACTGTTAATCCATTCAAACTAGATGCCATTATCTGCACTCAAAAGCGTTAACAATTTTTGAGCTCTTAATAAAATCCAAAAGAAATGAAAAGTATAACAGGAATTAAAGAACAGAAAAAAGGGACAAACCTCACTGAGGTATCGCTTATGAGAATTGAGATTGTCAAGGTAGACCTCATCTTCAGGATCTCTACTTCGCTTCCCGTTTGGTGTTGACGTTGATGTCGATGCTGATGATGAAGCTGGGTTCGAATCCAACCTCATTAGTTACTGCAATTTTTTTAAAACTCTTAATCTCTAATCTCATTTAAGATGGAAATGTTTCATTCTGTTTTACGTTACCGTTGGGGTTAATGATCAAAAAGAGAAATGAGGAAAGTGCAAAGGTTTGGTGAGGAGAGAACGAAAACCAAGAACAACGTATGGACTGTGCTGAGATGGGCTCTGAGGACGTGGGCAACCCAACACGTGAGAGTTCTATAAGATCACTGATGTAGTAGGATACTTGTAATTAGAGTCAAATCAGGTCTAGACACCTGTCGATGTTGCCATATTTCTGTTAACAAAGGGAATAAATACAGGACCAAATTAATTTTGCTTTTTTATTATATAGATAACATATAAGAACATTTTCAATGAAAAATGTTATATTAAAAAACTAAATTGATAAAATAATTTTTTAAATAGTGTAAATATAATTTTTTTTATTTGTGTATTTTAATGGTAAAAAGCTATTTAGAAGAATCAATTATATTTTAATATATTTTATATTAAATTAATTTTAATATAATTATACTATGTTGGCCAACTGATATAAAACAAATAAAAAAAAATTTGTTAACATGAAAAACATATTTGTATTTATTTTTATCTTTTCTACATAGAAATAATATTTTCTATTTTGAATAGTTATTTTAGCTATTCATTTATGTGATAAGTTGAAATATTTAAAAGTAAACATAAAAATTAAAAATATAATTTTTTTATTTTATTTATATTTTTAGCTGCCTCATTAAAGATGCTATATGAATTTTGCAGGTCTAACAAGCTATTCAAATATATTTAATAAAATAATTTATGCAATTATCTGTATTTATAAATATATTTTTTAGATCTTCAAAGAATAAATATTTCATATATTCAACTTATAAATATATATATGACATTCTTAAAAAGAATTTAGCCAAAATTAATATATCCAATCTGCTCGAAAATTAAATGGATTGGATTGATAATTAGTAAAATATAAAAAGTTAAAGTTGATTATAACCATGTACTCAAACCCGACTGACTATACCGTCACTTACCCCAGATTATTCAGGGGAAAAAAAAAAAACGAAGCGAATAAACAAACCAAAATCTGAAAAGCCACCAGAACCTCTGCTTTCCTAATTCCCGCGCCTCCTGCACTTCACATAGCTCCGCCAAATTCAGGCGAGCCTCATCCTTCCCAAGGTTAAGTTCTCACTTATCACTCCTCAATTGCCATGGCCACTACTAGCATAGCATCAAACACTGAGCTATCGCGTGTTGTTGCAGTTTCCATCAGACCCTCTTCCAATAAACCCCTGGTCACTCATCAATCCATCGGAAGATACTCCTTTAGTCGCTTTTCTAATGGATTTCCTCTTCTATCAGTGAGAGCTACAAGCAATAGTTCGATGTCCAAGGAAAATAGCAGCAAAAGCTGTGACGGGGCTGGTGGAAGACTTACATATAAGGATGCTGGTGTGGATATAGATGCTGGGTCTGAGCTTATTAGGCGAATTGCAAAGATGGCTCCTGGAATTGGTGGATTTGGTGGTCTTTTCCCTCTTGGTATGCTTTTTGTTGGATTTTGTTTTGCTTCATTTCTTGCTCTCCGTTATTGGTTGTGAACACAATTGAATTATTAAAAATCTTTTAAGCTGCACATTGTTTTCATGCTGTCTGCTATAGTTCGAATTATAATTTTTCTCTCTCCTTAATTATGCTAGGCCTATGCGGGTGGGAACTTGGGGAATAGTGTAATGCGCAGTTCTTTTGTCGCTGTGTTTGTTAATGTATTTTGTTTTGTTATTGTGCTTATTAAAGTTCTCGCACACAGGCGATTCGTACCTTGTTGCAGGTACGGATGGTGTAGGGACTAAGCTAAAGCTTGCATTTGAAACCGGAATCCATGAAACCATTGGGATTGATCTGGTCAATTCTGGATAAATCTTGTTATATGCATTTTGCTGCTGTAGATTTGCTTCCTAGCTCACTTCTCCTGCTGCAGGTTGCTATGAGTGTGAACGATATCGTTACTTCCGGTGCAAAGCCCTTATTTTTCCTTGATTACTATGCTACAAGCCGCCTTAATGTTGACCTTGCTGAAAAGGTATATTAATGTGCATGGTTTACTGAGTGTATATATTATTTGAACAGAAAAACTGCAGCTAAATGATATTTTCCTGTTCTTCTTATTTAGGTCATTAAAGGCATAGTTGGTGGTTGTCAACAATCGGACTGCACTCTTTTAGGGGGAGAGGTAGTCTTTTTCTTTCTTTACATTCTACTGGTGAATGTCTACCATTCAGTGCATCGTGTGGTGCTGGATCTGAAGGTTGATGTTGTAATCACCATAGCTTTTATTTTTGCAACGACAAGGTTATTGCAGCCATGTTACCCTGTATGGTGGCAATTACCAATGATGGTGTTGCGGGATTTGGTCTTGAACTATCACAGGTGTCTGCCTCATGTGAAATGGTTGTGCTCTAGAGAGTTCTTGAAATGGTCATGTGCTAGATTTTAAAACGGGTAGACTTTCATGGACGGTTATTGGGATAATTTTTGTTTGAGGATGGGAGAGAAAAAAAAGACGCTGTTAGGCTATGAATGCTTGTAGATTAGATGTATGTGTGCATTGCATTATGTGAGAGGGATATGGCATGTTATCTTATAGAAGTAGATAATTACGGAAATTCTCTATCCATCTCACTTAATGATCCTCTTATGGGCATACAACATGGGGAATAGACCCACCCAATGCATGATGTGGTCAAATTTGCTGACATTAAAAGTTGCTGTGGTCTCTTATTCCTCCCTTTCTACGCTTGATCATGATTTCACCTAAACTGACAACTCTCTGTTGACCACAATGGTTTTGTTAAATTCCTTCCAGACTGCAGAGATGCCAGATTTCTATGCAGAAGGTGAGTATGACCTTAGCGGGTTTGCTGTTGGCATTGTTAAAAAGGACTCGGTGATTGATGGGAAAAACATTGTGGCTGGGGATGTTCTCATTGGTTTGCCATCAAGTGGAGTCCATTCCAATGGTTTCTCTCTCGTAAGAAGGTTGGTGTTGGTTTGAGGGATTCTTATTTTTTCTCCATGCATTAAAACATCATTGATGCTGGAAGAATTTTTGCAGCCCTATGATGTTTTAGTTCTTTACATTGATTATTCTTATTAATGGATGAATGCTTGTATATCTTTATAGGGTTCTAGCTCAAAGTGGCCTATCTTTGAATGACCAACTTCCTGGTGGAAGTGTTTCATTGGGCGAAGCTCTAATGGCTCCAACTGTTATCTATGTCAAGCAGGTTTCCTTTCAAGTTTTGTTTCCGTTTCACATTATTGCGATTAACACTGTCGATTTGACTAGATTTTTCTTACTAAAAAACCCTTCCTTTTCAAACAGGTGCTTGACTTGATTAGCAAGGGTGGTGTAAAGGGCATAGCTCACATCACTGGAGGTGGTTTTACAGATAACATACCAAGAGTTTTCCCAAAAGGCCTTGGAGCTTCCATATACAAGGAGTCATGGGAAGTCCCAACCCTTTTCAAATGGATCCAAGAGGTAAATTGTGTTTTACTCAGCAATGCTGGATTATGATGTTAGATTGAGCCGTCTTTCAATTGCCATATTGTACTCACCCCAATTGCCATATTGAAGGTTATGTTTGTTATAAATAAAGATAGACAAATGGATCTTGTCATATGGTATTTATTCCCTTCTCTGTTGTTTTCTTATATCAGGCTGGAAGAATAGAAGATGCTGAGATGAGTCGGACTTTTAACATGGGCATTGGGATGGTTCTGGTCGTGACTGAGGAAGCATCCCACAAAATTCTCGAGGAGGGACAACACAAGGCATATCGCATTGGCGAGGTTGTATGTGGTGAAGGAGTGAGATATTGCTAAAATACTACCACATGTTTAAACATATAAGTGCTTGCGGAGATGAGTGATATAGAGAGTTGCGGCCTTTTCTTTATTCCTGTAACATGAGCTGCCAAAATTATTATTTTTTTATGAAAGAGCTGCCAAATAATCTTAGTGTCAAGACGGTGAGACAATTCTTTACAGAATTCCCTCCCTTTGTAGCCGAAATGTAATTCATGGTTTGATAATCAATTCTTCACTTGACAATGCCTGTAACGTCATATGTGCTTGTTTATTTTCTGAGAAGTTGGTGGGTATTCTCAAAAAATGTGAAAATTCTAGATTACTTTGTCAAGATCGTAAAATTTAGACGAGTTGACCTGTTCATTGGATACTGTTGCAGATAGATGAAGTAGTTGAGTCCAAAGCAATGATGGATTTGTAATGCTACGCTAGGCAGGAATAAAATTTGTATTGCTTTTGTTATTGGAACGATTGTTTTATTACTGAAAGCAAAATTGTGGCAACAATTGAGTTTTCCCCTGCCTTTCATATTCGTTTCTCACTGCCTAGTTCCCCTTCATCTCGCCGCCTTTTATTTTTTTTACTACCAGACTTTGGTTCCATGCCTCTCCTGCCATCAAACTGAATTCTGTGCCACTTGATCTCTTGGCAACAGATCTTTCCAGGCCATTCTTCTGTTTGATGCTTGTACCTCCAGCACATGAGTGGTCTGTCAAGCTCTGCCTAACCCCATGACTAACTGCGTAATCTTCTTGAAGATTTTTGCAAGGTCTCTCAATAGCTGAATCTGAATGCTGTATTCTACTAGCTGCTGTTTTCCTCAAGTTCTTCCCATTAACAACTGATTGCCCCAGTTTGAAATTTTCGTAATTCTCCTTAAACTGGCTCCCTTGCTCAGCTTGCAATATTTGCCGATGATAGTGAGGAAGAATGTGGCTTCCACGATTATTTTGAGAGCAATAAACCCTTTGGGACCCTTGCTGATGAAATGCATTCTCTTTCTCGGGCTTCAGGGGCTTCTTGTTTTTAAAATCTTGCTGCCCATCGCTCAATTCATGTAGATAATAATGAAAGCCAGACTCAGACAAACTAGGAATGACATTTTTAGGTGGATATCTTAGAGGAGGTACGAATGGTACAGGATTCTGGTTCTGCACAGCCAAAGGTACCCGCAAAATTTCACGTTTTAGGCACTTGCTAGGGGTAACTGAATGTATCCTGTCGATACCGGGAGCAGCAGAGGCAGGGATTTTTTCCTTACATAGCTTCGGATCATCCAGCTGCCTGTATAATAATTGTGATTGCAATGAATGGTTACCAAGCAACAACCATTGAAGCAGGCAGAAAGAGAATTAAAATATTTAAGCCATTACAATCCCCATATGGCCATATGTTATCTTACAGGTTTCAAAACTAGTTGGCTCAGCACTAATCTCCAAATTAGAGAAAAAATGTAACAAGAAAAGGAATCTTCCGGTCTTTAATTTGGGTTTTCATACTTAATCAACCATAAAAGCATAGAAAATTTGAGCACCAGTAAACAGGAAGAGATCAGTACCTTATGTGAGAAGGTAGTTGAAGATGGAAGTCGAGTTTTCTCCAATCAATTCCTTTTTCCTGGAGAACAACTTCTCTGGGCCTGGCAGAGCCAAAAGGGTTTGGTTTCTGCTTCTGGTTCTCCTGAAACCGAGCTTGTTCTTCCTCTTCTTTCTCAACCTCATCTGCCCACGAAAAAGCTGCAGAGCCGTTTTTTATTTCTCTATCCACCATTTTCTCTCTAAGCGTGTATTTTCTCAACTCCAACGGCTCTTTAGCTGTTTCAAATTCAAAAGTTGGAGGCTTTGCAACTCAATCTCTGCCCCAAGATGTCATTTATGTAAACTACAAGGCCAAGGGGTCATTTATTAGGAATTTCCAGCTAACGCGTAGGTGTTTTTTGGTCAACAGTAAGGGTAACTTTGTAATTTTATTGTGTTCTCTATTTTGAATTTTTGATTGTCAATCTTGAGGGTTTTTTTTTCCTTGAGATCTGAATTCTCTCGTATTAGAAAAAAAAATAATTATTCATTTGAATTTAATAATTTATAATCAACAAGTATGGTTAAGCATAAAAAGAAAAGGAAATAAAAGATTCAAATCCTACGAATATTTTTTCTTAATTTACCAGTACTTCATTTCTAGATTGACATGACTTGTGAGAAAACCGACATTGAAAACGTTTGTGGTGTTTTAATGGATAAATCTAATGTACTGCTTCAAAAAGAGAGAAGAAATTTTTTATTTCCTTTTGAACCACAGCAGACTAATGTAAAAAAAAAAAAAAGGATATTCATAAGTTAATGCTGTTTTCACACACAAAAAAAAAGATATGAATAATTGATTTAACTGATTTTAATAAGTTTGATTAATTTAATAACATAATTAAAAAAATATTGATAATTTGGTAGTAAATAAAACAAAAAAATAGTAATAATAAACTATAAAAAATAGTTGTCAGTATCATACTTGGGAGGAAAAAAAAATTGCTGGAGACTCAATATTGCTTCTTTATGAACACCACTTCACAACTAGAAAAAACTCACGAGGATTGTTGCTTTGAAAATTTAGAGGGCTGAATATGAAAATAAAAAGAAAAAAAATAGGTTGTCGACGTCAAACCGGATATTAGTAAGCCATTAGAGGGCCGAACATGAAAATAAAGGAGAAAAAAGAAAAGAAAAGAAAAGAAAAGAAAGAAAAGGTTGTTGACGTAAAACCGGATGTTAGTAAGCCACACGTGTGCACCTAGGGATGAAGGGGCTGCTAAGACAATTAAAACATTGTTGTGAAAGGCGACGTTTGGATGCCATGAGACACCTTACATGTCATCCACCTGCTGGCACATGCTTTTGCAAGCGCCAACTAGTTTTATT
>Ga0307515_10021825_pt1 | contig 11324 bp, 9 predicted proteins | sample 17_EM_MG_FD_194513 | JGI IMG/M metagenome (GOLD analysis project Ga0307515, IMG submission 194513) | Populus trichocarpa ectomycorrhiza microbial communities from riparian zone in the Pacific Northwest, United States - 17_EM | ecosystem: Host-associated > Plants > Roots > Unclassified | place... | reverse complement strand
CAGAGACCGCGGCCCGAAAGGGTCATGGTCTGCAGGAGTGTAGCTCAGCTGGTAGAGCGTCGGTCTCCAAAACCGAAAGTCGTGGGTTCGAGTCCCCCCACTCCTGCCATTATATGTCTTCGACGGGTCCGGTTCCGGCCCTGTCGCTTTGGAAAGTCGTGAGCCTCAAGAGCATGGCCAGGAAACCGGGTTCGAGCCCGTCCGCGATCAAGAGCCGCGCCGCCAAGACGGCGGCGGCGCTCGCGCCCGCTGGTGGAGCCCCCGCTGCGGCCCCCGCAGCTCCGAAGAAGCGCACGAACCCCGTGCAATTCTTCCGTGAAGTGCGCGCCGAAGCCCGCAAGATCACCTGGACCACCCGCAAGGAGACCTGGATCACCTCGGTGATGGTCTTCATGATGGTGGTCATGGCGTCCCTGTTCTTCTCGGCGGTCGACGGGCTGCTGGGCCTCGGAGCCAAGGCGCTCCTGTCGTTCGCCGCGGGATAAGAGACCATGAGCACCGAAACCGCGTCCAACCCGAACCACAAGTGGTACATCGTCCACGCCTACTCGAACTTCGAGAAGAAGGTGGCCGAGAGCATCCGCGAGCAAGCCAAGAGCCAAGGGCTCGAGGACAGCTTCTCCGAGATCCTGGTTCCGACCGAGGACGTCGTCGAGATCCGTCGCGGCCGCAAGGTCAACGCCGAGCGCAAGTTCTTCCCCGGCTACGTGCTGGTGAAGATGAACCTCTCGGACGAAGCCTATCACCTGATCAAGAACACCCCGAAGGTCACCGGCTTCCTCGGCAGCGGCTCCAAGCCGATGCCAGTGTCGGAAAAGGAAGTTCAGCGCATCGTCGGCGCGATCGAAGAGGGCGTCGAGCGTCCGAAGACGGTCGTGCTGTTCGAGATCGGCGAGAACGTCCGCGTCACCGACGGTCCCTTCGCCAGCTTCAACGGCTCGGTCGAGCAGGTCGACGAAGAGCGGGCCCGCCTGCGCGTCACCGTCTCGATCTTCGGCCGCGCCACCCCGGTCGAGCTGGAATACAGCCAGGTCGAAAAGATCAGCTGATCCTTCGACCTCGGTCCGAGTTTCGAAAACCCCGCGCCGGCGACGGCGCGGGGTTTTTGCTGTGTGGAGTTCGGTAGGTTCTTCGGTTGGTTGTGGAGGCGGCTTTTCGACCCTAGTCGGACATTGCGGAAAGCGCCGCTGTTTCGCGGACCTAGCCCGTCAGCCTGGTCCGCCCGGGCCGACTTCGATCACCTCTGTTGCAGGGGCGGGCAGCGCTAAACGCCCGTCCACCTCCGTCGTCAGGCTGATGCGCTGCGATTCCACGCTCCATTGCGCCGCCTCGCTGGTGAGACAGTAGACTCCAGTCAAACGCACAACACGGCTCGGTTCGCGCTTATACCAACCGACTAGATGAACTTCTTCGCAGCGTTCATTCGTCACGGATGACGAGGCCGTTCCGACGAAGCTGTCCGGATACCTGTGCCGCTATCTGCAGGGTCAGCTAACGCAGGTCCTCAGCTCTAAGCAATATCCGCCTTCCGCCCGTGGAGGACTGTCGATGCGCCTGTTGTCTGTAGGGTTTGCCAAGTCGGGGAGGCAGCATGGTTGCGAACCTTCCTCCACGCCACCAAGCTGGCGGTGCGTTAGCTTGGGCCGACAGATCGGGGCGTCATGAGCCGAAATAATAAGGTTTCCGATAGGCAGGTGGCGTTGTGGACGATAGCTGGAATTTTGGTGGCACTGGTCTTTGGGGCCTATATCGCCTGGTTGTCTCAGCACCCCGAAATCCCCCAACGCCAGTGCAATCCGTCAAGTCCCAAGTGTATGTGAGCATTTGTCCGCTTCCCGCTCAAAGCCGCCGCTAACCCGCTCCCCACCCTACGGCTCCGGAAACCCCGGCCCCGCCCGCGTTTCGACCTCGCGCGCCGTGATCACCTCCCCGCATTCCGAGCAGGCCTGCACCGGGTGGAAGTCGCAGCCGCAGCCCTTGTGGCGGCGCAGCAGGGGCGGGCCGTCCTTGCCGGCATAGTGGGCGTCGCCGAAGTGGGCGATGGCCATGATCACGGGGTGCAGATCCAGGCCCTTGGCGGTCAGCCGGTATTCGTGACGCGGCGGGTTTTGCTGATAGGCCTCGCGGCGCAGCACGCCTTCCTCGACCAGAACCCGCAGGCGGTCGGTGACGATGGAGCGCGAGATGCCCAGGCGCGCTTGGAAGCTCTCGAACCGGCGCACGCCTAGAAAGCAGTCGCGCAGGATCATCAACGTCCACCGATCACCGATCACGGCCAGCGATCGCGAGACCGAGCAGGGCTGGGCGGCGAGGTCGTCCCACTTCATGGCGTCGCGGTCCTTTTGCGTGCGTCGGCATTCTGCATTTGACTCAGTACAGATTCAATACGAACTTGATCGCAACGAGATCAAGGGAGACGGCGCATGGCGACGACCGAAAAAGGCGCGTGCCTGGTGGTGGGCGTCGGCGACGGCGTCGGCGGGGCGATCGCCCGGGCTTTCGCCGCCGAGGGCTTCGAGGTCTGCATGACCCGCCGCCCGCGCCATCTCGACCAGCTGGAGGCCTTCGCTCAGACGATCCGCGACGATGGCGGCAAGGCCCGCGCCTATGGCGTCGACGCCCGCCAGGAGGCCGAGATGGTCGCGCTGTTCGACCAGATCGAGCGCGAGGTCGGGCCGCTGGAGGTGGTGGTGTTCAACATCGGCGCGAACGTCCGCTTCGGCATCGTCGAGACCACGGCCCAGGTGTTTTCCAAGGTCTGGGAAATGGCCTGTTTCGCCGGCTTCCTGACCGGACGCGAGGCGGCGCGCGTGATGCTGCCGCGCGGCCGGGGCACGATCCTGTTCACCGGCGCCAGCGCGTCCCTGCGCGGCAAGGAGGGCTTTTCGGCCTTCGCCTCGGCCAAGGCGGCCTTGCGGGCCATGGCCCAGAGCCTGGCGCGGGAAGTTGGGCCCAAGGGCGTGCACGTGGCCCATGTGGTGGTCGACGGCGCCATCGACGGCGTCTTCACCCGCCAGATGCGCGACGACGTCGAAGGCCTGCTGGAGCGCGACGAGATCCTCAAGCCGGCGGACATCGCCGCGAACTATGTCTGGCTGCACAACCAGCCGCGCTCGGCCTGGACCCACGAGATCGACCTACGCCCCTGGGGCGAGACGTGGTGAGGCTGACATGACCAAGATCGTGGACTTCATCTTCGACTTCGGCAGCCCCAACGCCTACCTGGCCTGGAAGGTGTTGCCGGGCATCGCCGCGCGCCACGGCGCGGAGGTGCGGCTGATTCCCTGTCTGCTGGGCGGCATCTTCAAGCTGACCGGCAACCAGGCCCCGATGGTCGCGTTCGGCGGGGTTAAGGGCAAGATGGACTATGAGATGCTGGAGACCCGGCGGTTCATTGAAACCCATGGCCTGACCGCCTTCCGCTTCAATCCGCACTTCCCGGTCAACACCCTGCTGCTGATGCGCGGCATGGTCGCCGCCCAGCGCGCGAGCGTGGGGCCGGCCTATCTGGACGCCATGCTCAAGGGCATGTGGGAAGAGGGCTTGAAGCTCGACGATCCCGCGGTTTTCGTCGCCGCGGCCGAGGCGGCGGGCCTGGACGGCGCGGCCCTGCTGGCCGCCACGGGCGATCCCGAGGTCAAGGGCGAGCTGGTCGCCAACACCGACGCGGCCGTGGCGCGCGGCGTCTTCGGCATCCCCACCTTCTTCGTCGGCGACGAGATCTTCTTCGGCAAGGAGCGCCTGGGGCAGGTCGAGGCGGAACTGGCCAAGGCGTAACCCGCCGCCTCTGTCTCCAAGGGGCTCGAATCCGTCTCACGCTCTCGGACCGCCCGCCGACGCCTGCTCGCCATGCGGCGAGGCGGCCGAACCCGTCCTGACGCCTTTCAGGCAGCCGAAATCGCACCAACAACCAGGGTCGTGGCGGCAATCGTCCCAATAGTCATCAGACCTATTGTGAAGATAACCAAAAGCGTTTTGAGTCGACTCTCAAGTTAGAAATTTGTCATGAGACAGACTTGAAGTTTCAGGATTGCAATCCCCGCCAACGATGAACCGATGTGATCTCGACTCTATTACGGGTTCGAGAGTCCACCTCTGTTTGTTGGTATTCGATATCGCCTTCAAGGGCGAAAGAGGGGAATTTATCGTGAAACAATATATCAACGTGCGCCAGCGTCTGCTTGCGTCATCCATGATCTGCGGCGTGGCCGTGTCGGTGCTCGCCGCCGGCCAGGCCGCCGCCCAGACCGCCGCGCCGGCGCCGGAGCAGACCGAGGTCGAGGAAATCGTCGTCACCGGTTCGCTGTTCCGCCGGACCGACACCGAAACGCCGTCGCCGGTCACCGTGATGACTTCGGAGAACCTGGAGCGGGCGGGCATCACCACGGCGACGGACGCCATCCGTTCGATGTCGGCCGACGGTGCGGGCTCGATCGGCACGGGCTTCCAGAGCGGCTTCAGCGCCGGCGGGTCGGCCGTCTCGCTGCGCGGCCTGGGCGTCTCGTCGACCCTGGTGCTGGTCGACGGCCTGCGCTCGGCCAACTTCCCGATCAATGACGACGGCCACAACGCCTATGTCGACCTGAACTCCATCCCGTTCAGCCTGATCGACCGGGTCGAGGTGCTGAAGGACGGCGCCTCGTCGACCTACGGCGCCGACGCCATCGGCGGCGTGGTCAACCTGATCCTCAAGAAGCAGTTCGAAGGCGTCAAAGGCAGCCTGGAGTGGGGCCAGGCCGACGAGGGCGACGCCGAGCACAAGCGCGCCGACCTGACCCTGGGCTTCGGCGACTACGCCCAGACCGGCTGGAACTTCTACGTCAACGGCGAGTACCAGAAGGACGGCCGGGTCTCCAACCACAGCCGCGGCTTCCCATACAACACCCAGGATCTGAGCCGGATCGGCGGCCTCGACCAGAACACCGCCGACAGCACCCTGACCACCGCGACGCCCACCGCCGTGGTGACCCGCGTGAGCCAGACCGACCTGAACAACCCGCTGTCAGGCATGGTCGGCGCGCCGCTGACCACCTCCTATCAGGCGCTGGGCACGAACTGCGCGTACGGCACCTATACAGTGACCACCGGCGCCGCCCAGGGCACCAGCTGCAAGTACGATCTGGTCGACATCTACAATCAGATCGCGCCCCTGCAGGAGCGTTACGCGGTCAACGGCCGCCTGAGCGTTCGCCTGAACGACAACATCGAGGGCTATCTGACGGGCAGCTTCTCGCATGACGAAGTGCGCATCATCAATCAGCCTCGGACCATCCGCGCGACCCAGCCGTTCGGCGGATCGCCGGCCGTGTCGTCGCTGAACCCGGGCGTCGTGCTGCCGGTCTATGTCTGCTCGTCGGGCGTGAACTGCGCCACCGCCGCCGACCGTCGCCTGAACCCGAACAACCCGTTCGCCACCGCCTTCGCGGGCGATCCGGCCAACGGCGCGGCGCGGATCTACTATCTGTTCGGCGACATCCCGGCCGGCAGCGATCGCAGCAACGACGTCCTCCGCGCCACCGCCGGCCTCAAGGGCAGCTTCGGCGACGGTTGGGACTGGCGCGTCGAGGGCCTGGCCGCCCGCGACAACCTGAAGATCACCCAGTACGGCTTCCTCAACATCGCCAACCTGCTGAAGTCGATCAACACGGGCGGCTACAACTTCGTGACCCCGTCGGCCAATACCGAGGCGGTTCGTGACTTCGTCTCGCCCGACGTGATCACCCCGTCGCACTCGACGATCATCTCGCTGGACGGTTCGGTGACCAAGTCGCTGTGGGCCCTGCCCGGCGGCGACATGCAACTGGCCCTGGGCGCCCAGATCCGCAAGGAAACCCTGGTCAACAACAACCAGAACGCCCGTCTGGACACCTACACCCTGACCACCTCGTCGGCGTTCGGCGAGCACACGGTCACGGCCGGCTATTTCGAAGTGCTGGCCCCGGTCCTCGACCAGCTCGAGATCAATGTCTCGGGCCGCTACGACGACTATTCGGAAGGCTTCCACCACTTCTCCCCGAAGATCGGCGCCAAATACACGCCGATGAAGCAGCTGGCGTTCCGGGGCACCTACTCCAAGGGCTTCCGCGCGCCGACCTTCGCCGAAGCGGGCGCGCGCAGCCAATATGCGGGCTTCTCGACCTTCACGACCCCGGCCGCCTTCCAGCAGGCGCACGGCGGCCTGACCTCGGCCGGCAACACCAACCCCTATGCCCAGTCCTACTCGCTGGGCGGCGGCTATGTGGGCAATCCGGACCTCAAGCCCGAACTGTCGCGCAGCTTCACCGCCGGCATGATCTTCGAGCCGACCCGGTGGCTCAGCGCGACGGTCGACTATTACGACGTCAAGAAGTCGCGCCTGATCGTCGCCGGCCCTCTGCTCGGCAACGCGCGGACCGCCTACTACACCAAGACCAATGTGGCGGACGCCTGCGCCGCCGTCGCCGCCGTCGGGGCGGGCTATTCGTGCAACCTGATCGACGCCGTCGATCCGCTGTTCCCGAACGCCCTGCCGCGCGTGCTGATCATCAACGCGCCGTTCGTCAACGCCGACTTCTCCAAGACCTCGGGCGTCGACTTCTCGGCTACCGGCAAGTTCGACCTGCCGGGCGAGGCCAAGCTGACCAGTCGCGTCGAGGTCACCCACGTGCTGAAGTACGACCTGCACACCACCGGCGGCGTCGTCCAGAAGTACGCGGGCACACTGGGCCCCTACCAGCTGTCGTCCGGCAACGGCACGCCGGACTGGCGCGGCAACTGGCAGAACACGGTGCAGTTCGGGCGCTACAGCCTGTCGGCCACCGCCTACTATGTCGGCAAGATCAAGTCCGTGGCCGCCGACCAGCGGACCAGCACCGACTGCGTCACCAACAACCAGTACGCCACCGGCAACACGGCGCTGGGTCAGCAGTTCTGCTACATCAAGAAGTTCATCAACGTGGACATGAACGGCACGGCCCAGCTGAACGACGGCGTCCAGGTCTACGCCAACGTCGGCAACGTGTTCGACAAGCACGCGCCGATCGCGCCGGGCGCCTATGCCAGCGCTCCGAACTACCTGACCAGCTTCCACTATCCCGGCCTGGTCGGCCGGACCTTCAAGGTGGGCGTCCGGTTCGAGTACTGATCGGATGACTTTCGGGCCGACCCTGCGCGGGGTCGGCCCGTCTCCGCCCGCTGGACTCGGTGGCGTTCGACTGCTAAACGCCGCGACCTCGCCCCAGGACTCCGTCCCGGGGCGTGTTCGTCGTTATCTGTTCGAAGACGGCGAAATCAAATCCGTGGAAGGGACGCCAAGCCCGCACCACGGCTCACCAGCGAGGGCTCCGGCCCTCACGAGAGGATACAATGGCTAAAAAGATCCTGGGCTATATCAAGCTCCAGGTGAAGGCTGGCTCGGCCACGCCTTCGCCCCCCATCGGCCCCGCACTGGGCCAGCGCGGCGTCAACATCATGGGCTTCTGTAAGGAGTTCAACGCGCGCACCGAGAACGTCGAAAAGGGCACCCCCCTGCCGACCGTGATCACCGTGTACCAAGACAAGTCGTTCACCTTCGTCACCAAGACCCCTCCGGCGACGCACTACCTGAAGCAGATCACCGGCCTGAAGTCCGGCGCGAAGCTGACCGGTCGCGAAACCGTCGGTGAAGTCACGCGCACCCAGCTGCGCGAGATCGCCGAAAAGAAGATGAAGGACCTGAACGCCAACGATCTCGAGGCCGCGGCCAAGATCATCGAAGGCTCCGCCAAGGCCATGGGCCTGAAGATCGTGGAGGCCTAAGACCATGGCCAAGCAACCCAAGCGCATTCAAGCGTGGACCGGCGATCGTGAAGCCGCTCACGCCATTGCCGACGCCATCGCTCTCGTGAAGGCCAACGCCAAGGCCAAGTTCGACGAATCCGTCGAAATCTCGGTCAACCTCGGCGTCGACCCGCGCCACGCCGACCAACAGGTCCGTGGCGTCGTGAACCTGCCGTCGGGCACCGGCCGCGACGTCCGCGTCGCCGTCTTCGCCAAGGACGCCAAGGCGGCCGAAGCGACCGCCGCCGGTGCTGAACACGTCGGCGCCGAAGACCTGTACGAGAAGATCGTCGGCGGCTTCATGGACTTCGATCGCGTCATCGCGACCCCGGACATGATGGCCCTGGTCGGTCGCCTCGGTAAGGTGCTGGGCCCGCGCGGCCTGATGCCGAACCCGAAGGTCGGCACCGTGACCCCGAACGTCGGCCAAGCCGTGAAGGACGCCAAGGGCGGCGCCGTCGAGTTCCGCGTCGAGAAGGCGGGCATCGTGCACGCCGGCATCGGCAAGATCTCGTTCACCGACGAAGCCCTGCTGCTGAACGTGAAGGCCCTGGTCGACGCGCTCAACAAGGCCAAGCCGGCCGGCGCCAAGGGCATCTATGTCAAGCGCATCGGCGTTTCGTCGACGATGGGCCCGGGCTTCAAGGTCGATATCGCTTCGATCAACGCCTAAGCCGCTTCGTTCGCGAGAACGACACGACACAAGGAAACGGGCGGATCCGCGAGGGTCCGCCCGTTTTTCTGTGCGGCGGGCTGGCGCTATCCTTCGGGCCGATGGACAAGGGATCCATGCCGCCAACCGACCCGCAACACGCCCGACGCCTGGCCGACGCCGTCGCCTCGCTGCGCGCGGGCCGGGTCGAGCAGGCCCACCAGATCTGCCAGGCGCTGCTGGCCGCGGATCCCACGGACGGCGAGGCCGCCCACCTGTTGGGCTTCACCGCCCTGCGCCTGGGCCGGCCGGCCGAGGCCCTGGTCGCCTTGGAGCAGGCCGCGCGCTTGCAACCGGGTAATCCCGAACTGTTCAACAATCGCGGCAACGCCCTCAAGGCCCTGGGCCGGTCCGAAGAAGCGCTGGCCAGCTACCGCCGGGCCCTGGCCCTGTTGCCCGACTACGCCGAGGCCCTGAACAACGCCGGCCTGGCTCTGCACGACCTCAAGCGGCACGGCGAAGCGCTGGCCTCCTACGACCGCGCCCTGGCGTTGCGGCCCGACTATGTCGTGGCCCGCGCCAACCGGGGTGACACGCTGAAGGCGCTGGGGCGTTCCGAGGCCGCCTTGGCCGACTACGATGCGACCCTGGCGGCCGTGCCGCACTTCCTTCAAGCCCTGAACAATCGCGGCAATCTTCTGCGGACGTTGGGCCGGTTCGACGCGGCGCTGGCCGACTTCGAGCAGGCGCTGCGGGTGCGGCCCGGCGACGCTCAGGCGCTGAACAATCGCGGCGCGGTCCACAAGGCGATGATGGCCTACGAGGCGGCGGTCGCCGATTACGACGCGGCGTTGCGGGTTCAGCCGCGCTTCGCCGAAGCGCTGAGCAATCGCGGGGTCGCCCTGGAGGCGCTGGGCCGGTTCGACGCGGCCCTGGCGTCCTACGACCAGGCCCTGGCCTTGCAACCCGACCATGCCGAGGCCCAGCGCAACCGGGGTCTTCTGCGGCTGCTGACCGGGTTCTGGGAAGAGGGCTGGGCCGCCTGCGAGAGCCGTCGGCGCCTGGCCAGCTGGACGTCGCGAGACTTGGCCGGTCCCGAGCTGGAGCACGCGAGCGACGCCGTCGGGGCGCGCGTCCTGCTCTATGCCGAACAGGGCCTGGGCGACACGATTCAGTTCGCGCGCTTCGCCCAGCGCCTGGCGCGCGCCGGGGCGAGCGTGACGCTGGAGACGCAGGCGCCGCTGGTCGCGCTGCTGGGCTCCTTGGCCGGGGTGACGGTGATCGCTCGCGGCGCGCCGCTTCCGACCCACGACTTCCACCTGCCCCTGATGAGCCTGCCTCGACTGATGGGCGCGGCGCCGGAGACGCCGGCGACCCAGGCGCCCTATCTGAGCGCCGACCCCGACCGGGTCGCCCACTGGTCTCGCCGCCTCGGCGAGCACGGTTTCAAGGTCGGTATAGCCTGGCAGGGCAATCCCAGCGGCGAGATCGATCAGGGGCGGTCCATTCCCCTGTCCGCCTTCGACGCCCTGACGCGGATCTCCGGCGTCCGGCTGATCAGCCTGCAGAAGGGCTTTGGCGTCGAGCAACTGGACGCCGCGCCGACGGGTATGGAGGTCGAGACGCTGGGCGCCGATTTCGACACCGGCGACCAGGCCTTCGTCGACACCGCGGCCGTGATGGCGGGCCTCGACCTGGTGATCACCAGCGACACCTCGATCGCCCATGTCGCCGCCGCCTTGGGTCGGCCGGTGTGGGTGGCGCTGAAGACCGTGCCGGACTGGCGCTGGGGCCTGACGGGCGAGGATTCGCCCTGGCGTCCCAGCGCCCGATTGTTCCGCCAGACAACACGTGGCGACTGGACGGGGGTGTTTGACCGGGTCGCCCAGGCCTTGATGGCGGAGATCGCGTCTCGGGGGCGGACATGAACGCGGTCGATGCGCTCGACGTCGCCGTGATCGGCGGCGGGCCGGCCGGGCTGATGGCGGCCGAGGTGCTGAGCGCGGCCGGGCTGTCGGTGGCGGTGTTCGAGCGGATGCCGACCCTGGGGCGCAAGTTCCTGATGGCCGGGCGCGGCGGGCTGAACCTGACCCATTCCGAGGACTTCGAGCGGTTCGCGTCGCGCTACGGCACGGCGAGCGATCGACTGCGGCCGATGCTGGAAGCCTTCACGCCCGCCGATCTGACGGCTTGGGCCGAGGGGCTGGGGCAGGCGACGTTTGTGGGCACCAGCGGCCGGGTGTTTCCCAAGGCGCTGAAGGCCTCGCCGCTGCTGCGGGCCTGGATCGCGCGGCTGGAGGGGCAGGGCGTGGCGCTGAATACGCGCGCGACCTGGACCGGCTGGAACGCGGCCGGCGACCTGGTCTTCGAAACGCCGGACGGTCCGCGCGCCGCGCGGCCGCGCGCCACGATCCTGGCCCTGGGCGGGGCGAGTTGGGCGAGGCTGGGCTCGGACGGCGCCTGGACGTCGTTGCTGGCGGCGCGGGGCGCGGAGGTGGCGGCGTTCCGGCCGGCCAATGTCGGGTTCTCGGTGGCCTGGACGGAAGTCTTCAAGGAGCGCTTCGCCGGCGCGCCGCTCAAGAACATCGCCCTGAGTTTCGAGGGGCGAGTCGCGCGCGGCGACGCGCTGGCGGCGGGCTACGGCCTGGAGGGCGGGGCGGTCTACGCCCTGTCGGCGCTGCTGCGCGATGCGGTACAGGCGTACGGCTCGGCGCGGCTGGAGATCGACCTGCGGCCCGACATGGCGGTGGAGCAACTGACCGCGCGCCTGAGCAAGCCGCGCGGCGGCCAGTCGCTGTCGAGCTGGCTGCGCAAGGCCGCCCACCTGTCGCCGGTCGAGATCGGCCTGCTGCGCGAGGCGCACGGCCTGGCCCTG
>Ga0307515_10021824_pt1 | contig 11324 bp, 4 predicted proteins | sample 17_EM_MG_FD_194513 | JGI IMG/M metagenome (GOLD analysis project Ga0307515, IMG submission 194513) | Populus trichocarpa ectomycorrhiza microbial communities from riparian zone in the Pacific Northwest, United States - 17_EM | ecosystem: Host-associated > Plants > Roots > Unclassified | place... | reverse complement strand
TTTAAAAAAAGAGGTCATATTTGTTTTTATTTTTTTGTAAAAATAAATTATCTCAAAAATATAATCAATTGTAAATTAATTGGTAATTCAAAGAAAAAAAATAGAAAAAACAAAATGACAAAAAAATCAGGTTAGATACGTGAGTCTAGATGGCCCAAATTAAAGCGCATGAGTTTTTTTAAAAAACCTAAAAGTGTGGGCCTAGGGCAAGCTTGCACTCTTAAGTCATCTCGTTTATTTTTTTTTTTGTAAGGGGAGGATGATAGGTCGTTCGTTCCTGTATTATTTTTAAAAAATTAAAGTTAATAATGTGTTTTTTACCTGTTTAAAATCCAATTATCATTGTAGCAGCTGAAAAATTAGAACTATGGGTTTTTTAGTGTGAAAAAATAGTTTTTTTTTTTTCCTGAAAGTACCTAAAAACATCTTTAAAACCTCAAAAACCAACTAACCAAGCAAAAAAAATTCAAAAAAACAGCTTAAAATAAATGCAAAATTAAACTAAGAAGAGGTTTTTTCTCTCTATCCCAGTATGTTTTTCTAAGCAAAATAAAAATTCAAAACAACCACTGTCTAATTCTTCTTATTATCGAATTGAACTAGATAACACAAAAATGACAAGTTTCATGATTGAAAAGTAGCCCAAACAACATTTTCTCTCTTCTCAATACACTGGTTAGATTGGCATGACATGACTAATAACATAACCTGTTTCGCATCTATAAGATTTAGTGATTCCTTTTGAAAGGGTTTTGAAATTTTGCAGATCTAATAAAGCAAAAGAATTTCTTTAAAACTCAATCGAGATTCATTCGCTGTTTAGTTAGGGAACTGTTTTAGACTTGGTTTTTCTTGATTTTGAGTGTCAGATATTTTTCAGTATGGCTCCACGTCTAGAGAATTATTCCTTTTAAAAAAATTCCTTCAAAGGAAAAAATAACGTTTTCTTTCTCTCCAGTCTCCTCTTTTTTTTTTTCTCTCTTCATTTTCACCTACTCAAACGAAAAAAGAAAAAGAAGAAGAAAAATAACCTTCCTTTCACCTCTTTTTCTTTCCTTTTCGTCCCCTTTTTTCCATTTTATTCCCAACCCAAAAAAGCTTTTAATTAATGGTTGAGGTGGTAGGTAAATAGAACGATAGGGCATTTATTTAGACCTTTATGCAATGAATAATAATTTTACAATGGGCACTGGCTATATATATATATATATATATATTTCACACGTGAGTAATTCACGACCAATTTTCCAGTACTTGAGGCACTAGAAACGATGAACGTGTTCCCAACCCTAATGACCAATTACAAACTTGCCAAAAGGGGCCTCGACCCACAGTATGCAATGCTATGCTACAAGACACACCGATTACTGTTATGTGATTGGACAGTAAGTTGCATAGTGGAAGCAATCGAGTGGGGCTAGCATTATCCTCAGGGACAAAAAATGGTGACTAGCCACCACGTTAAAACACCCATTCAGACAAGGCCACAGCTACACATGTGGGACCTAACCGAACCGAGCCGGTCTAGATTTGGTGGAGCTCTGCTTGCCTCTTCCAAGTGCCCAACCTAACACCAAAAGCCAAAGGGAAAAAGTCCTTTCTTAAACTCGCGGTGGATTATTTGAAGCCTTCATTTCACCATCGACAATTCAGTCTCTAGTTTGTAAAAAACAAGACCTTTTATCAACTAATCCAGCATTCATTGAAAATGCCTTTTTATTTTATATTTCTTGACACGATCGATCAAAATCTTGTTCGTTGATGCCAAGCATATGATCTTTCCATGATCATAAGGACATATATGGTTTGTTTTCATCGAATTCAAGGGTGATATGTCTTCTTAATTTGGACCTTTCCTTAATTTGCTCACGTAGTAAATTATTGAATTAATAAGGCTAGGGAGGCGCCTTCATCTTATCAAATAAAATGATTGATCTGATCAATATATATGCAAAATGAAACTTATATCAAGATCATTCAGGTTGGTTTTAAATAAAATATTTAATACATCAAGCCCCATATGGACCTACCAATTAACTCCCTTTTTATTATATACACTAATGGATATATATATAGAAAAAAACTATTTAATTTCCTGAATTATTTATATTTCTATATATCGTGATGAGATCAATTTAAGTAATTTGGATTAGGAAAATGTCCGTTGCTTGATTGTAGTGGTGACCAATACCTACTTCGGCAATGCAAACTTTTGATCGATACGTTCATATGAATCTTGACAAAAATCAAAGCATATATATGAGATAGATTCCTTTGCATCATTATTGTTATTGTTTGACAAAACTTTATTCAAGCAATGACCAATCAAACAGCAATCTCACCGCCCAAACTCCCACCACCACAAACACTATAAAAGAAAATGCAAATCCATGTTCGAGTCCCGTTTGTGCAATAAAAACCTCTTTCCCTGCAAGGTAGGGTACATCATCATCATCATCATCAAGATGTTGATTTTCAGCTATCAACAAGTAAGTAAATAAATAAATAAATAAATAAATAAATACTAAATCATGATTATATAAAGTAAGTGGGTCCCCTATCCAAGTCAGCCTCTTCTGCGTTGCTGAGACAAACATCCTAAATAAATTCGAAGCAGCAAAACTTACCCCCTCGTTTACAATATTTACATGGTTCTTGGTTTTCTAACGAAACCACTGTAATATTCAGACATGTCGTCCCTGCATCCATCAGAGCTGGATTCAGTCGCCACAGATTCTGTAGCCTCCTCTCCTCGGTCCGATTATCACTCGTTGCATGATCCACGCGTGCGCTTCATGTGCAGCTTCGGAGGTAAAATTCTCCCCCGCCCTCACGACAATCAGCTCCGATATGTTGGTGGTGACACTCGCATAGTTGCTGTCCATCGCTCCACAACTTTCTCTACTCTCATCACTAAATTATCAAAATTGTCAGGTACTGTGAATTAAAAATAACCCTAATTCATAACTAAATAAACATTCAGTACTTATACGTTGTTCTGATTCATTTATAATATTATTTGTCTCAGGAATTGTTAACTTGAGTGTCAAGTATCAACTACCAAATGAAGATCTTGATGCTTTGATATCTGTAACAACTGACGAGGATGTTGAGAACATGATGGATGAATATGATCGTGTTTTACAAAATCAAAACCCCCGTTCGGCTCGGCTTAGGCTATTCTTGTTCTCTACAGAAAATGAGGAGTCATCAAGAGCAAGTAGTATCAGTTCACTTCTTGACGGATCAACTAACCGTGAAAACTGGTTTTTTGATGCTCTTAATTCCGGCGCTAGGAGGCTTGAACGTGGAAGGTCTGAGGCTTCTTCAATTATTTCTGAAGTACCAGATTATCTATTCGGGTTGGAGAATTCGGATGAGACCAAACAGAAGTCCCGTTTCGTTATGAACGATAATGTTTCAGCTTCCGATCCGGGTTCTCCTGCCCCGGTTGTTTCTTCCCCGTATTGCTCAACTTCATCGGTTGTGCCTACTATGCCTTCAATTCCGGATCTTCCACCTGTTAAGACCAAACCCGATTACCCAGATCCGATAACAGTACAGGTGAAGCAGACACCCTTTGAGGGTTATTCTGAACCAATGGAGCCACCACCGATGACACAACCAACCGGGTATCCGGGTAACCCAGTCATGCATTATATTCCGGATTCTCATTATTCTGGTGCTCCAGTACAACAAATGCCGGTTTATTATGTTCAGGGTACAATTCCACCAGGGAATGTTCAAATTCGCTCCCCATATGCTCAACAATACCCGATTGCAACTGGGCAAATGCCAATCCGATACCACCAAGCTGTGCAAGGAATGGGTCAAGTGTATAGTGGAATGACAATGAGGCCTGTTGCGGCCATGGATCCGTATGATGGTGCTAGAGTTGTTTCTGATGGGGTGAATCAACAGTTTTATTACGGAGTTCGGAATGCAAGCACGGGTATGGTTCAAGGGTATCCGGGCATGGTTATCCCGGGTGGGGAGGATATGAAAAGGACCGCATCCGATGTAAATCCGGGTCGGGTATCCCAGTAATCCTGGTATATGTGGTATTTCGACTAGTCTTTATTTGTGTAAATTTTGTGTTTTGGTGATAATGAACTACAGATAATTGGGCTTGTAATTAGCATTTTTTTTTTTTTGCTATATTTGGTTCGTTTTGTATTAAGAAACATGAATGGTTTGGAATGGGTTGTGTGTAGGTGAGATTTATAAATTTTCTATATAAAATCACTTTTTTTTTGTTATTATTATTATTTTTTATTTTATTTATATTTTTCATATTTATTTCAAGTACATATCTAAAAAAAATTCAAAGCTACGGATCAACCATTTAATTTAAAGTGATATTATTTTATTTTTTTAAAAGTATTTTGATATAATAAGGTTATAGCTAAATTTAACCAGGTTTATCAAGTTATTAAGAAATCAATCAAGTTAATTGAATTTTATTAAAAAAAATTTAATTTAATTTAAAATTTCACCATGATGATGGTCCATGTTATGATTTTCAAATCACAGACGGGATTTAATAACTATAATTGAATTATTGCTGCTTGTAATTGTTTTTTTTGTAGAGATGACAGGAGAGAGAAATGCATGTACATTCAAAAGAGAATAATTGACAGCTGGGTTTAGACATGGTTTATGGGCTTCAATTATTGGGCAATGCGGTGGAGGGCAGTCCTTCTTGCACCAGACGATTCTCCCCTTTTAGGGAAGCGGTGGATATATTTTTTTTTTTTTGGAATATTCTTTCTCTTAATTTTATCATTTTACAAGCGAAGCAACTGAGTTCTAGCCCAGGTGTTTTATTTTTTCGTGTCCGAGATCTTGACGAACATCATCAGTTAAATTACAGCTAGCCTGAAAAATAAAGAAGAAAAGATATCGATAAATTACGGGGTATTTGAGAGTATGATATGATTGCTTTTTAAAATATTTTTTGTTTGAAAATACATTAAAATAATATTTTTTTTATTTTTTAAATTTAATTTTACATCAGCATATTAAAATGATATGAAAAAACTAAAAAAAATTAATTTTAATCAAAGAAAAAAATACAAAAGTTTTAATTTTTTTTAAAACTATAATGTATTAACAGACAAACATGATAAGGAACCCAGCTAAAATTCATGCAGATTTCACCTGGAAACCGATGGCCCAATCAAACCCTAGGCTATTCAAATGGTGGGTTATACGGACGTGCGAGGAGTTTCAGGCCATCTACTGAGGGTGAAATCCTCCACAAAATAATCATTATCCTGACCTGGGCAAGATAAATGCAAAAAGAAAAGAAAAAAATTTCCCTTCTCCTCAGCTCATGAGCTCATGGAGGTGGTAATTATTAACACAACATGAAAATATAAACATCAAGACTTTTAGTTCAGTCCCCGTTGCAACAAATACTGAGACGTCGCTAAAGGTAAAGATATTTTATGATATTGAAGCTGTATAATTATTTGATACATACAATATAAAAAAGATATATATAAAGAAAAAAACAAATAATAGAGAGAAAATTAAAAAAATATATATATCTTAATAGGAAAGAGAGTTTTTATCACTCTTTGACGAAATTAACCGAATGTAAATTTCTTTCACCTCTTTATTTTATTTCTCTTCTATGATCACCATAAAAAATCCCATTAAAGGTATAGTTAAATACAGAATCCTGGGAATTTGCATAAATCAAATTAAATAAGGAATATATTTGTAGCATGGTCAAGGTTTATAAGTTTCGGAATCAGGACCTTGGGCTGCCAATTATTAAATGAAAGTCGGATCGAGCAGGCCAGTTCTGACAAAAAAAAAGGAACCCTCTAGTCTAGCAACATGAGTGGGCTTACAACAAAATTCTTAGAACAGAGAAGTCTTCAGGTTTTTGCCCAGATAGATCTACAATAGAAGGCTTGTAGTTGCACATCTTCTTGTTCTTTCTTTTTCTTTCATTAGAAGGCCGGATAGGCCTTCACCTACCCAATTGAAGATGGTTTAGAGGTGAGCCTCGACTCAAAAAAAAAAAAACAAAACAAAACCAGACTGATTTTTTAAAAATTTTCTAATCAATTTTTCGGTTAATTACTCTAGATAACTTTGTTATTTTTCTCATCCCTATATTTACAAGAGAAAAAATTTACAGTCATCAAGACTTGTGTCATCTCGTATCTTCCTTTATTAAAAAAAAGTTATTAGATATACAATCCTTTAATTAAGCCTGCTTTTGTTCTTTATTGGTACATAAAATTACATAAACACATATTTCAAATACAGCTTGTCTATGGATTTACCCTTTTCCATTATGCCATATATCGGTAATGTAAATCTTATTTAATCAATCCAATGATTAATTAATTTGTCAATGTTTTTCCTTTATTTTGGCTCATTTAAGAGGTTAATCATTAAACTCTTAAATTACTATATAATCAAACATATCATTCCATCGTTTTTCTAAATTGGAATGATTTTAAGGTAAGGTCTTGATGATTATGAAAAAAAAAAGGGGGTAAGGTCTTGATGAAAAGAAGACCTTCACTTAGTCTTCCTGTCTTCAAAGCTACTAATGATTTGTTCACCTTTATTGCAATTGTAATTAAGATGATATGCTCTGCATGTCTTCGAGATGAACAGAAACTTTGTTCAAATGGTTTGACCATAGGGCAATGATGATTGAAGAATACAATGATAAAAGAGGCCTGAAGGCAATGTCCACAAAGAGGAAATGGCCAAAAGGTGATTGTTGAGACTGTCTGATTATTACCTTCTTTTTTCAATACGTGGTTAATGTTTTCCGTCTTTTAAAAACAAGATTTTCTGTCATTTTCTTCTTCAAATCCCGTCTTAAATAAAATTCCTTGCAAATCCTACAATGATTGTCACAATTACTCAACATCTAGGATTTCTGACAGCATCTTCTAAAAAACATCATGAATAAAGATTACGTTGAAATTCTCTCTGATATTTGGTCTGATTTGGTCAGTATACGTACATTTGAGGAGCAAAAAAGAAGCAAAGAGGCTATGCATTTCGACATTTCACAACCAATTAAGATTCATAGCCATTGTTTAATTGTGTCTACTTCGATATTGAATTCCAATTTTGCTTTAAGGCAATTGCAAAACGTGGGGCATTCGAGTTAACAAGTGATGCAATGTGTCCCTATAATAATTTTGCTTAGTTCTTAAAGCGAACTGATTGTTCTTGCTTTCTAGGTATCATTCCTTCCGTGCATACGTGTCCTCATTTCGCATGTCTTTATAAAAAAGTTTAAGGTTGGACATATATTTAGGTCCCGTATATTTAATTCCTGGTTATTGATAATGGAATCTCTTGCAAGACTCATAAATTGCCCTGTTCGTGCAAGCAAATTATTGTACTAGAGGAGAGCTAGCTAGTATTATACTCTTGGAAGTTGCTAGATTGTGATATTTTTTGTGAGTACTGACATGCACACATAATACAGTGGGGACTCTTGCCTGTGCAAATTGATGAATGAATGTCTTATTATTCATTGGAAAGGAATGATCACAAATATTTGGTTTAAGGGGCGCAGAATGGTAGCAACCAATAAGAACTATATCACATTTATGTGGTAGCTAGATTTGTTGCAAGATTTGTTGGTTCATACGTTTCAAATCTTTCAGGAATTTGATATGTGTTGTTACTATATCTATCACACATTGAATTTCTTCACTGGATCAATCGAAAAAATGGGATTTAGGGTATGTTAGAGATATTTGAATTGAGTGCAAGGATGATAAAATGAAGAAGGAAAAAAAGAAGAAAAAACACAATGAATAAGGCGTGACCTGTACTGTGCATGGGACCTCTCATTAAACATTAGGACATGAAACCAAGCTGTCTTCCTGCCATGACAAGGAAAGACCGTTAACTATATTTGTAAATCTACTAAATATAAGAATTCTGCAGTAAAATGTTTGAAGGTTTCTCTTGGAATGACCTATATGGTTGGTAGTGCAGTTGGAGGACATTCTATTTGTCTTATCTTCCACGTACGTAAATGATATTTATGAATGGAGGTGTCCAGGACTGCTTTAGCTTTATCTACATTTGTATTGTTTTCTGGAAGGTAACATTTAATGGTTTATGTCTTGCTATATCATTGCCACAATATATATATATATATATATAATTTCTCCAAATGACCCAAAATAAAAATAAAAATATATATGGTAAGGCATGTAATTGATGAGGTTTCAAAATATCCAAACAACTTAGAAATAAAGTTTATGTATTGAATAATTAGTTATCTTTTAGTTCAAATAATTTAATTTATTTTCTTTAATTAAGGTATTTAATAGCTTGATATGAAAAGTTCAAGTGGTTGATAGTTGATGGTGCATAGTAAGCAAATGTGATTGGTAGTTTGTATTTGAAAAAGAAATTTTTTTTATAAATTTGAAGACTTTTATATGCTTATATCCGTTAAATTTGAGATTGAGGTTATTATAATCATATATTTTTTTCTTTTTTCTTTTTAGTGAACTATATATTTTTGCTACTGTTAGAATCAGGAAATTTCTGTGACACTGAGACGCTGCTATAGTGGTGGGGTTCTGCAGATAACATGTTCCCTGCAATATGGTGTTGAGAAATTGCTCACGAAGGATCTTCACTTGTCTAATTCATTTTTCCTCGAAGGAAAAGCAATTCTGAAGAAAAAACAAGGAAAGCTTGTACCGAGTTTGGCATTTATCACACACACGTGACTCGTGAGTGACATGCAGAGGTATGCTACACGGGGAGGGCAATCTGATGGCCCAGTAACTTAATTAGCAAAAGAACTCACAGTATGATGAGTCTCTGTTGCATCCTTATCTGACTCAAGGCTACTCAGCTAACTCGTTCCAATTACTCGTTTGAGATTCTGTTCCCACCATTGCCAAGTGAATGGTTAAGCTTCAATCTTCGATAATGTTACAATCTTAGTGTTGCTTCCTCTTGGTATGGTGCTGTTGTATTGGCTTGGCAATTCTATTTGCAAGAACATAAATTTCCTCGATCTTGTGCTTGATCACACTTCAAGTCCAATGAACTTCTGCCCGAGATAATTAATCATTAATCATTATGTATATAAAGAAATCACTAGTTTAAGTACCTAGTCTTGCATCTCATGTTTTAAAGAGTAAAAGTAGCAAGTTGGGATTGATAATGGCCTTTACGCGGATGAGAAGGTAACGGTTTGACTAAGCTACGTAAGTCATGTGTCTATCCATTTTTTAGTAAGCAAATTAATCTGTAGATCTTAATTAATATTAATTGAGTAAAATATATAGTATATGGATAGGATTCAAACTTGGGTGGTGATCACTTAGGTTAGGTGTCGCAACATTTCTACAGTACTTGAGAGTACGTGTTTAAAATAGCTTAATTAATAATTCGTTGAGTTACTTAGCATTATTCTAGCTAATCCTAAAAGTTTCAGATGGGATAATTTAAATAAAATAGCTTAATTAACAAATTTTGCAAAAAACTGATAATTATAATAATAAAATAAAAACCTAGCTAGGATTGATCAATTTATTCAATATAATACATATGTTACTGATCATATTCATCGTCTTCAAACAACATTCCATAACAATGGACCTTATAATTCTCATAAAAACTTAATGTAGAAATGACTTTTCATTATTGATGGACGGGAATCCATCACATGCAACTCATAGCATAATAAATAAAATAAAATAAAGTATAGTAATTTCTTTTTCTTTCATTTGGAATTCAAAATGATCACGAAATGGCCCTTAATACATTCTTTACTTTTTATATGAAACGATAGGACGCCATTGTTGATAATAATACTCCAAGTTTAAAGTAACACCCTCGATTAGCTAATTTTTAAATAAAATTTAGTGATATAAAATTATTTTAAAATCTTACTTAATAGTAGAAGTTTTTTTAATTGAAATAGTTTTTTAATGTAATATTAGAATTTTTAAGACTAAACGATTACAAGTTTGAATTTTACCATTTTATTTTAACTAATTAGATTAACAAAATTTTTAAGATAAAACTTTTTTTTCTCAATTTTATCTTTTAATATTTGAGAAGATTTAATTGTACCCCTCCTAAAAAACTATTTACTGGAATAAAGTTTTGTTTTTTCCTTTTGTTTTTTTTTTAATCTAAGTTTTTTTTCAATTGCAGTTACATCCTTCATCATTAGTTTTATTAGTGATTGAGTTTCATAACTTTTTTAATTTACTTTTTATATGGTTATCTCAATATCCTAATCCGAATTAACCTCGGTTTGATGGGCTAACTCGATTGACTTAATTTTTTTTTCCAATTGATTTTTTTTCTTCTTAAATTCATCTTTTAACATTTGATTGATTGAAAATTAGGCTTCGATATTTATTTATTTTTTCTTTTTGTGCGGTTATTCTCATCTTATGACTCGAGTCACGAGTTTGGTGCGTTAACCTGGATTGACCCGAGTTATTTTTTTGTATCTTTTTTTTAATTAATTTTTCAATTTCAATTACATCCTTCAACATTAGGTTTATTGGGGGGATTGAGCTTCATAATTGTTTTCAATTTAATTTTTATGTGGTTATTCTAATCTCATGATCCGGACTAGAGTTTGACGGGTTAGCTCGTTTGATTTTTTTTTTCTAATTGATTTTTTTAATCAATTTCATCCTTTAATATTGTGTTGATTGTGAATTATATTTCATGATTTATTTTGGTTTTCTTTCTATGAGGTTATCCACCTCTTATGCCTCGGTCACGAGTTTGGCGGGTTAACTAGAGTTGACTCGAGTCGTTTTTCTGTGTCCTTTTTTTAATCGATTTTTTTTTTCAATTTTATCTTTCAACACTAAGTTGATTAGGAATTGAGCTTAATGATTTGTTTTAATTTGTTTTCTATTGGGTTATCTCAGTCTCATGATTCACAATATGAGTTTGGTAGGTTAATCGAGTTGACTCGAATGATTTTCTTAATTGATTTTTTTTTTTTCAATTTCATCCTTCAACATTGAGTTTATTAAAAATTGAGTTTCATAATTTGTTTTGATTTGTTTTTTATGGAGTTATCATGTTCTCATGACTAGACATGGGGGTTGGCAAGTTAACTTGGGTAGACCCGAATCAATCCGATATGTTGTCGTCTCAGTATTTATAAAAATAATTCATCTTAATTATTTATTTTGAGTCAAACTATATTTTTACCAGTTATCTGGGTTATCTCTAGAGTACCTGTCAATGTGATTGAGTCATATCGGGTCAATCTCTATATTATTTTAAATTTTTTTATACTAAAAAAATATTGATAATGCCTAATTTTT
>Ga0307515_10021823_pt1 | contig 11324 bp, 10 predicted proteins | sample 17_EM_MG_FD_194513 | JGI IMG/M metagenome (GOLD analysis project Ga0307515, IMG submission 194513) | Populus trichocarpa ectomycorrhiza microbial communities from riparian zone in the Pacific Northwest, United States - 17_EM | ecosystem: Host-associated > Plants > Roots > Unclassified | place... | reverse complement strand
TTAATTGTTCTAGATTTAAGTCTAAGAAGTTTTTCTAGTTTATTTTATATATGACCATCGGAAAACTTTATTGGGCAGGTTATTGATTTTATAGAGAAAAAAATAACTACTAAAACCGATCTTGTGTATGTTTGTTGGGCAAGTTTTTCTAGTTTATTGATTTTATAGAGAGAAAAAAAATAACTAGAGTTTAAGACCTACATAGAAGGAAAAAAAAACTTTCATGGAAACAGGTTAAATTATCAACCCTATAATTATAAGAAGAAGAAGAATTTTCTAATTGTGGTAAATATGTTTTCAATACCCAAAATTTCTAACCTAGACCTTTATTTACTTTCAAATAAAAAAATTAATAAGCAAAGAAAATATCACAAAAGCAAGTCTCAAATAGCTTTGAATCCATGCCCATGATACCTTCAAGAAAATTATTAAAACCGATCTTTCAAGAACAAGTATCTGATTGGGAGTGTAATTGTAATTGTTTTTTAAAGTATTTTTCATATTAAAATATATCAAAATAATATATTTTTTTAAAAAATTATTTTTAAGATCAGCGCATTAAAACGATCCAAAACATAAAAACAAAATTAATTTTTAGCAAAACAAAATTAAAATTTTTATGAAACGCGATTTGCACCGCATTTCCAAACGATATACTTGAATCAAAGTTAAGCCTTTTATCTTGTTCAATTTAAAATATTTTCGTTACAATATATTTTTTTAAAATTAAAACAAATTATTTTAATTTTTTTTTAAATAGAAACTTCTCATACTTAAACCCAACCAATCAACTATGGGCATGACATTTTTATCATGGATTCTTTTCATATTACAATAATTTTTTTTATTTGGGTTTTATATCATTTATTTTAGTCCTTTAATTTTTTTATTTTTTTAATTTTATCATTTGATAGTTAATTGTTTTGGGTTTAAGTCTGAAAAGTTTTTCTAATTTGTTTTATATGTGAGTATCACATTATGGAAAAAGTTTTTGATATTGTGTAGGATTGGATGAGTTAACCCTAATCGATCTTAATCAATTTAAAATATTGTTATTATAAGACTTTTAAAAAAATTAAAGTAATATTATTTTTTTTAAAAAAATTAAAAATTAAATCAAGTTTTAACCAAAATGAATAACATAATCGATCAAATCATACTAAATCAAATTTCATCCTTTAATTGAAATAAAGCATGAGATAGGCTGGATTATATTTATGTAGTGTTTGAAATTGTGATGTATGATGTTTTTAAAATATTTTTTTATATTTTTATTTTTTATCTTTGATATAAGTATATTAAAATAATAATAAAACTAAAATATTATTAATTTAAAATGTTTTTTAAAAAATCAAAAATTTAAAAAATATAGGTACGAGCACACTCCAAAACGATGCCTTAATAAAATTGCCAAACAAAGGCTAACATTCTAAACGCTATCGTTTCAACCGAACAGACAATATCTCCATTCTACCTTATCTCTTCCAAAACCCCACAAAATCATTACTCAACACACAAACACACCACTCTCCCCTCAGTCTTTCCAATGGCAACATTCACACTCTCTTCATCTCTAACACCCAAAACCCTAACCCCTTCGCTCTCAAACCTTAAACCCACCTTCCTAACTTCACTCAAACCCCAATCATGGACTTGTTCACAGCTGATTTCAGCTCCCAAGATTAGGTATCAGCCCTTGATTACAAGGGCTGCTGTAGGTTCTGATTACTCAGCAAGAAGAAGTAACAGCAGTAATGATGATAGAGAGACGATACTGTTACCCGGTTGTGATTATAATCATTGGTTGATTGTTATGGAGTTCCCTAAAGACCCTGCTCCTACTAGAGAACAGATGATTGATACTTATCTTAATACTCTTGCTACTGTCTTGGGCAGGTTGGTTTCTTTTTTGTTCTTGTTTTAGTGATTTCGTTGTAAAGTTTGTGTCTTTTTGCGGTTTTGATTGAGAAATGGATGATTTGGTTGATGGGTTTTGTTTGGTTTTCCTCGTATTGATGGCTAACTAGAATGTGTGTGAACATGGTTTCTTAAGGTTCATGTAGTAAAGTTGTGTCCTTTTTCGTCGGATGTTAATTATATTATATTATGTTTTTTGAAAAATCAATATTTTGGTTGATGGGTTTTGGTTTGTCTGGATTTTTGGTTTGGTTATTTGTATTGATGGACCATGATGATGCTTATGAGGATGGCTTTTTGCATAAAGGTCGTGTCTTTTAGTGCCATTTATTGGTCTTAGTTCGTTATGGTTTTATTTAAAGTTACCATGGTTGATGAGTTTTGTGTTTTTGGATTATTAAGAGATGAGTTCTCGATGTTTCAGTACTGAAGGCTGTGTATTTGGTGTTATACGTTGATGATAGTTTGGTTAGATGTGACAACAGCTTACATGGATGATGAGCTTTTTCTGGTTCTGTGTTTATTATTGTTCTTTTGTATTTGTGTTGAATTGGGGATTTTATGAAGTTGGTTGTGTTGATAGTGTTTCTTTTTTCATTTTCAACAATAGTAGGAAATTGAATGAGAGTTTCTTGGTTAGTTTAATTGTGATAGTGTTTTGTAATGCATTTTAATGTGTTGGTGCTTATGAATTTTTTTTCCCAGCATGGAAGAGGCGAAGAAGAATATGTATGCTTTTAGCACCACCACTTACACTGGGTTCCAATGCACAGTAGATGAAGCCACATCTGAGAAATTTAAGGGTAAGCAATTATTGACATTGGTTTCGACTTTCATTTTTCATGTTGTTTAGCATAATATTATGTTACATTACTAAGAATTTATTTTTATCTTCTTGTTATGTAGGTTTGCCTGGGGTCCTCTGGGTACTGCCAGACTCGTACATAGATGTTAAAAACAAAGATTATGGAGGTGCTTTACTATATCAGTTAATGACATGTTGCTTAGCATATGTACCCATGTGCGTGATGTTATGATGGATCCCTTCATGCACGTTTTATTTTTCATTTTGTTGTAGGAGACAAGTATGTCAATGGGGAGATTATTCCATGCACATACCCTACTTATCAACCCAAGCAACGCACTACTTCAAAGTATGAGAATAGAAGGTATGAGAGACGGAGAGATGGACCACCTCCAGATCGAAGAAGAACAAGACAGGGGACAACCAAGTCAGAGCCAGCCTCTCCATGAGTCAGTAAAATGTATCTTTCCTTTTATGAGATTTGTTTTCTCCTTTTCATTTTTTCTTAAGTTCTGACATGTTAAGTGATTCACCAATGGGATTTTGTTTTTGCAAACTTCAGCTACATATGATTTATTTTACTCTTCCCTCCATGTGGTTATTTAGTGTTTTAGCTTACAGTTCATGTAATTCAATTTTAATGGTGTTGTTTTTCAGGCAATTGATGTTTTAGCGTCAAAGTAGATGCCATTTTCAGGAGTCCCTGGATTATTCTTCGTCTTTTGGTGGGTGGGAAATTAGGCATGCATATTTGAACATTGAGGTTAGAAAACTCTATTTATATAGTGAGTCTGGTGAGTGCATGATACATATCCCTTGTAAGGTCAGATGAGTTTTTCTGTCTCCACGACTATGAAGTGTTGTCTGTGTTCTGTGACAAATGGAGCTTTGATGTGTAAAGATATCTGTTAAATTTTTTTGATTCTCTTCTGTTTTATTGTGGTTGGATGTTTTGCTTTGATTTTCATTCTTTCCCTCATTTGCATCACAGCAGCATAAGCTTTACCTCCTATTTGATGCAATCTGGTGCTGCTAGTTTAAGCTTCTTCAGTTTATGTTCCCACATTTGCCCAAAGTTAACAAGTTTGTAAATTGATATGCTCAAAATTGCAGAAACAAAAACCTTTTGCTGCAGCGTTCAATGTTCCTTCAATCAAAGAATTCTGATGTTTACTGTTATCTCTTTAGAGCTTGATTTTGAATTGTTTCCAGGCATATCTCTCAACAGAATTTGTTAAAGACTTTTGGATTTGATGGCGTTTGGTATGATCACACATAATAGTAACTAGCTTTTAAGACAATTCTATTTGTATGCTAAAGAAGCATCTTTGGCAGCAGACCACAGCCATTTCATCCACTTTGATGTGTTTTAAATAGCTTTCCCGTTTTATCTCTGTCAGATACTTTTGTTGTTGGTTAAAAAAGCCAGAACCAAGAAGTTTGAAGAGGTGTTCATCTGTTTTTTCTGAACACCAGTTTTCAAGCACTTCGATACACCTATAATAGTCACACCTATAATAGTCCTGATGCAACTCATGATCCCCAAAAATTGCTGCAGCTTCAATTGTATTTTCCCTGTATGTTTCTCCTTTAGACACTATGGCTAGTATCAGTACCTTGGCTATGGCATCCCTGCTAAAAAGAACCATCTCCATTTCCGTCTACTTGCACAGCCGAATCTTTCTCAACTAGAAGCCTTGTGTTGACGGGCTGATCTATGATGAAAGGTAAAAGAACAAGACAATGTCCAAATTGCAAAGTTTCTACCACAGTTCCCTAACCACTGAAAAAGAGACCCCAAATTGATGGGTGCCCCGAAATCCGATCTGTGGTGCTCATCTCACACGCGCCATTCCTTTGTTACTTTTACGTTCAATAAAACCCAAGGGGAGAGCATTTACATCACTGTTATCCCCACCAGGGTTTCTAGATCCATACAAATGGCAATCCTGATAGCTCTGATCCATAAACTATCTCATATATTTGGTTTTTTGTTGGCTTGATCTCACTCCCAAGCCCCTCAAACACGACACACTTTGGTTTCTGTTCATCAAGCCAATTAAACATCTTCCTCCATGACTCGCCATTAACCGTTGCTCCTGTTTCCTGTCTCTCTGGAGGGAGTAAACCCACTGGAGTTACTGGTTTTCCACCTGGTTTCTCATAAAGATTGACGTACTCATCTTCACATTCATAGCAAGGACCTATGGCCAATGCTTGACATGCTTTAAGAATCTAGGCAGTCCTTTCAGCGTCTGATTTTCTTTAAACATTATCTCCATAGAAGTCTGCATGGAAACCAATAGCCTCAAGAAGGTTGAGAGCTGTGGAGGAGCGAAAGTCAAACCATTCTCGTGGTTTTGTCATACTTTCCGCTGAGGACCAAACCAAGTCCTTTCGGCCCATCTCCATCTAGATAATTGATCAATAATTAAAACAAGAATACAAAATATTTTAAATGGGTGGAAGTAACCTGTAAATGTTAGCTTTAAATTTATAAGTTAATTCTCTCTAAAAAAAAATAATGATAATAAAGCTTGCATGAGGTTTATAAAGTTTCAAATAAAGTTTCAAATAGGTTAGAAATTCTACCTCAACTAGAAAATAAAAACTAAATTTTAAAATTACAAAGAAAAGAAATAAAAATCCAAAATAAACAACAAATTTGAAAATAAGAAGGAAAGTTACAAAAATTATCAAAACCAGGAGCGTTGGTGAGATTTTTAATATTTAAAGATCCAACGGTCCATATAATGACGTCGTGAAAACTATATGAAAAACAACTTTCAAAAACTCATGTAAAAAGTTAAATACAATGCAATTGTGGATAAAAAATTATGATCATTTTAAGCTGTTATTTAGACTTGTCATGACTATAACTTCTTTTAGGTCTTGACCTGTTCCAATAATTCATAAATACATCGGTTATGTCATACATATAATCTGTTTTGAATAAATCTTCATCTAGTTATAACAGACCTACATAAAATAGCTCAGAATCACCTATTAACACAGACCCGACTGCATCATTATTCTGGAAGCCACAAGAATGCAGCTGTTGCTGCTGAGAATGGAGAAAAAGATCATGAGCGAGGCATCATGTTCTCGGGCTATCTCCACCACTCAATGAGCTACAACATCAGCTATTATCCAGTCTGGTGATTGATTGCATACGAATTGCTTGCTTAGAGGAGGTTGCAGGATATTGATGCAACTTTCAAGTGCTGAATTTCTAAGCTGGTAAAATCTGTGGTGTCCTGTATGGATGCAGCCTGTATATAAATTTGGAATTATTATTGAAATGGAGATCTACACATTGCTCTGAAGCAGGAAACATGGCCCATATAAGATCAGTTGATGACAGATGCACAACTAGTTATCTAGTATCAGCTCTCAAGACTGCTGAAATGTAAGAAAAAGAGGATCCATCCTTTATCAAAGGCAGGTGGCTTCACCATATAATGTCCTGCTAGGCTTACAACAAGGATGATATAGTGTTTTGTATTTAAAAAAACTTTTTAAAAAATATATTTTACACAAAGTGGAATAGACACTTAACCACAAGAAAATAAAGTTACTCCTTATAAATTTCCTAACCTAATAAATTAGATTCTTTTTCTGTCACATCCATCTCTAACTTTCACGTTTGTGTTAAAAAATTCTTGCAAAGCAAACTCTCAATCATACGACCTTGAATTGCTTGTCTTTTTCCATGGACTAAACGCAAAGGCACATGCTTCTTGTCTCGAGATGGCTTGGTGGTTGGTTCATAGCGCATATCTGAATTGTTTCCGTATCTGACAAACACAAAGGACAAATTCCATGATGTGGGCTTTTAATCCATTGCAATTATAAACTCTTATCAGATAGGGATTGTATGGTTCTTGTACATAGGCAATTGCTAGGTCTTGTGAATTGATCAGTTCAGATGTGCTGATAAGATTGGTTTCTCTTTTGTTGATGTTCTTATAGAGAGCTTTAAGTTCAGGTCATTTACTTTTATGTGGAAAATGATTGCTGCAAACACCATAGTATAACTATGCTTTAGTTGCTGAAGAGATTACTTGAGGTAGATTCATCAATGGCCTACTATAGTTACAGCTATGAAGATGATTATCAAGGTGAGTACTATACCGGAGAGTACTCGATAACCCCTTATAATAGCAGCTATGATCCTTCCCCAGATCATGATTCAGTGGCTTATTCCAGCTACAACTACAATGAGCACCAAGTTCTTGCCTATGATCCACCTTCTTATTATGCTGCTTATGATCCTGTCTCAAGTTACTCAAGAACTGCTTACTCTGCATCTACTTTCAGTGAGCCTGTGTGTATTGAGTATGATCCGGGTCATTACTATAATGAACAGACGCGATTCATTGTCTCGTATAATGTCTCAGAGTTTAATGAGCCTGCGTACGAAGAATATGATCCAACTCCTTACGATGGTGGCTATGATCTCGCTGCAACTTATGGAAAACCTCTTCCTCACTCGGCCGAAACTTGCTATCCTCGTTCAACGCCGGATCCGAATGTCTCATCACTGAATGGTTTCTCTTATGGATCGATTATAGCACCTTATGGAAAAGATGAAGTCAATGAACCTGCTGCAAAACCGCAAAATGAAAGCAAACCAATTAGCCCTCCTGCTATTGAAGCAGCGCCGGTGCCCGTGCCCCTTGAACTTAGCAACGGCCGTGGAAATTCTCAAGAGAAGTTGCAGAAAGGTGAAGAAAGTGAGGAAAAGGGAGTTGATCATCCTGATCCCTCGCCTGGCTATGATACCGGAATTGCCAATGGATCATGTGGAGAATTTGGTTATGAGTATGGCATGCCAGGGCCACAAATTCCACCAGGTTATGGCTTGGAAGCAATGGACCTTTGTGAAAGTTTATTTGGTTACTGGCCTTGTCTATCTCGGTATGCTAGGAATGTCAATGACTGTCAAGAAGCTGCTGATTGTGGAAGCCGTGGGAATCAATGGAAAGGGACTGCTGATTATCTCTTCGGAAGCTCAAATCCTTATGGTGAAAGGGATGATGGAGGCAACAGCTACGGGAACGCTATATATGGCTATGAAAGGCATTATCAGGAGGAACCTCTCTCCTATCAGGTTAAGTATGTTGAAGATTCATGGTCATCGTAATCATGTCGGGCATTCGTCTGTATATATATCTTCTTGAATCATTCATCAATTCCGTCCAAAAAGGTGGCTACAAAAATGGGTCTTAAACAATGGACCTTGATGATTTGCAAAAGCATCATCATTGATCATCACATCTTCAAAATCCAACAGTGGAAAAGTTGAGGTTGCTGTATGCATTTTCTTTGCTGGCTTCTGTAATTATTGCTGTGGTGATTGCTGTTTAGGCATAGGCCAACCAATTTTCCATGGATCACGAGAATTGTTATAATGGAAGCATTCATCATTAGAAGTAATCGATGGAAGCATTCATCATCATAAGTAATAGATGGTTCGACACATAGTTGTCATTCCAGGATTTACTTACAAAAAGTTCTGGCTTGTTAGGTAATTGGCTTAATTTTTATTAAAACACAGTTTTTTTCTTTTTTTCCCATTTGAATCAGATTAATCAATTCACTGAAAACTTGGCCGAATCAGTAGTTGTCTTTCTCACCCAACAACCTCCAAAAAAGAATTTCCAATTGAAATTTGGAGATTATACTGTTCATAGTTCAACCTACATGGTCTTAATTGACGAAAAACAACTAATATAATGATAAAATTGGCTAAATATTTTCAGAAGTGAATCATTTGTCGAATTGATACAAATACAAGGATTAAACTATAAGTTTTTCCACAAACCTTATTTGACATGCAAGGAAAAAGCATGGCAGACAAAAGATAACCTCGTAATATCCACCATGGTCTAAGCAGCAGTTTCTCTCCATCTCCTTCTTTTTCTTGGCATTGCTGGCCGTCTGCCAAGTGTAAGCTTTGAGGTTGGATTCTTCTGCCTCTTCTGTTGTCATGCACACCAAAAAACTCTTTGGTCTCAACCTCACTTGACTAGTTACCAAATTAGCTAACTCTGCATTTACCACATCACCCCTTCTTTTTTCTTTATTAGTTATGTTGCAATTCATCTCCTGCTTTGTTTTCTTGACCTATTTACCCTTCTAATGCCGTATATTAGCGTTAGTATAACAATTTAATCTGAATTCGAAAAATGTTAACTCGATATAATCAGAATAAATAAGTTTGTTTTATATAGTATTTGATAAGTAATGAATAGAGTATAACTATTATCAAATCGACTAGTAATTAAATAATATATATATACATATATATATATATAATTATATTTTTTATTAAATAATAAATAATCATTGGAGTTAATAAATATCCAAAACTTGATAAATAGAGTATAAATATTTAAATTTTTTATTTCATAATTAATAAGTATGATATAAATATAGAAAAATCCAACCCGAATATTTACTGCAATCTCTACTTAACATGTCTCCAATTATTATTTTACTAAATGAGAAAAATACTATGTCCATGTATTTCATTCCCAGATACTCACCATGTGTAGTTTTATTCTTTCCAAATTTTTTATCTGAACTAAAACTAAAATCATTATAGATAGTATTAATAAATAAACTCTAATTTTATAATTATTATACAAAAAACTAAAACACTTGGGATTTTAATTGTAAAGTTGTTACTGTTCGTCCATACCCAAAACATTATGGATGGCACTATGTATTTTTTTATATTCATTTTGATCCTCAACGTTTTATTTTATACGATTTGATCCTAATTGAAGGTCAATTACTTCTAATTTCTTAGTCAAGAGTGAAATTAAAAGAACGGAGATCGGAATGAAAAGGACGTCAAACATGGATAGTATGCCAAAAGTTCCGGGAAAGATACACCTTGGTCCTCAAATTTTAAAAATAACACAAATTATACCATTTCGGTACCTTAATAGTTTCCAATTCAATTTAGGTACCAAAGTTCATTTTTGTTCTTTTTTAGTTCCTGGTTGAGGAGAGAGAGAGAAAATATTGTTGACACCGATTTAGGCGCACAAAAATAGTCGATATTTGTGTCAAATGTTTACATTTGATGGAGGGTTCGTATTGAGTGTTTTTTTACCTTTAAAGTTCATAAAAAAATATATTTTTTGATTTCAGGTTGATTTCAATTTTTAAGATGATTTTTTGAGGCTATGGATAGATTTATCATGGTTCATAAGGTGTTTTGAGTCAAAATGGGTTGGAAAACATTAAATCTTGATTTTTTTAGTCTCTATAAGTAACTGAAATTTGAGCAGACACATCGTTTGCATCAGCTAATGACATGATGCAACAAAAAAGGGACCCAATTGCACGGACATGTTAGGAAAGGCTTGCTTAGGCCTTAACAAAATGGGCTAGACCCAACAATATCTGGCTTTTTTTCTAATTTTTTTAATTAAAGCTTCTTTTTATATTTTTTAAATTTATATTGAGATTAATACTCATTCTTTCTTTTATTTTTATTTAGAGTCTCTTTTAAATGACAATTATTTTTTTGTTATGCATTTAGTTTTTGAAGAGGTTTTTATGATTCATCTATAATTTTTCTTAATATTTTGTATAGATGAACTTTATTTTTTAATATAATTTTTTTATTTAATATTTTTAATATGTGCAACCATGCATAATATTTTTCTCCTATTTTATTCAATCAATTTAACGTGTGTGTCTATTTCTATTATTATTTGTTGAATAAAAAAATTTAGCCACACACAACTAAGTAAATGTCCCGTTTTACGAGATTAAATGTCTTGATTTACACATGTCTCTTGAGTTTTTCAGTTTTTTTTAGTTATTGTTTGTGATTTTTTTCATTTTTTAACACATGTAGCTCTCAATTTATTTAATTATATGTAAGCATAGACTTTTTTATTTTTACTTAGAACTTTTGTAACTACAAAAATGCTTTGAAAAAGCCCATGTATAAAAAATTTTATTGAAAAAAATATCTAACTTGTTGCGAAACACAGGTCAAGTATTTAATTTAGATGAATATGGATCATATTAATAATGTATAACCCAGTCAAATTCAAACCTTTATAAAACTCCCTCAATACTATTAGGTTTTTCTACCACCTATAATATTTCTTTCATATTTTTATGTAAGCTAAAAATTATTATATCTAATAAAATTTAACAACTTAATGCATGTGTGTATGCATATATATGATAAAAATAATACTATTCTAACTGGGTGCAAAAACTAAATCTTGTCCTATCTCTTATAGACTAAGAGTATGCCTGTTTTTGCATTGATAAAGTATTTTTAATTTTTTTTTGTTTTAAATAGTTTTATTGTGTTGATATTATAAATAAATTTTTAAAAATAAAAAAAATATTATTTTAATATATTTTTAAATAAAAAATATTTTAAAAAAGAACGATGTAACAATCTTAAATATTACCTAAAACTCAAGTTGTTCTTCGAACCAAATCATAACGATAATAAAAAATTAAGGTCATTTAAGTAATTTCTTACAATTATCATTTATTAATCCACTCAAAACTAGGTTTATCAATCAGGGGCAATTTGGACAACAGATTTTTCCAGGGC
>Ga0307515_10021821_pt1 | contig 11326 bp, 2 predicted proteins | sample 17_EM_MG_FD_194513 | JGI IMG/M metagenome (GOLD analysis project Ga0307515, IMG submission 194513) | Populus trichocarpa ectomycorrhiza microbial communities from riparian zone in the Pacific Northwest, United States - 17_EM | ecosystem: Host-associated > Plants > Roots > Unclassified | place... | reverse complement strand
ATAGTAAGGAGCTAGCTAACTTAGCTAAGCTCTATACCGACAAATCTAAGTATAGCGGTAAAAATGATAATTTTAACTTTAAACTGACTATCTTTACGGACCTCTACCAGAAGGCTAATATTCCTAAATAAGAGTTTAGCTAAGCCTACTCTACTATGCTACGCGGCCTAGCACTTAACCACTACTATACTAACCTTAAGAGTAACCCCCTTGGTGTCCCCTTTAATAAGCTATACAAAGCTACCCGTAACTACTTTAAAGGACTGGAATATAGGCGTGATATTCTTACCTAATGGAATGCGACTAAGCTATAGACCGTAATTAATAAGAATACCGAAAAATCGACTATAGAGTGTCTGTAAATCCTTATTAAAGACCTCTAGCACCTATAGTACGGCCTTAACGCCAAGCTTTAAATAGACAACTTCCTATATAATAAACTTATTACGGCTTGCTAGGAAGTAGAGCCCTATAAGTACGCCTATTATAAGCCTATAGATACCTTAGCTGGCCTTATTAATAACCTACGCTCCTCTATTATAATATATAAAGTCTTAAACCTACTAGGCAGCACTTAAGCCTTTACTATAGATATTTAATATCTGTAGACAGACTTAGACGTCCACTTTACGGACCGCCGTTACCGCTAGCAGCACCTATACTAACTAAGTCCCACCTATAACCCCTGCAGTAACTCCTGTATAAAAGTATACCCCCGTAGATAAATAAGCCAGAAATGCTTTATATGTGGTAAGGAAGGATATTAGTCTATAAGATATACCTAGGAAGAACGTAATAGGTCTAAGAAGAGATTTAATAAATAGATTAGCTAGTTTATCTTAGAATATAAAGGAAAGGAAGAAGAGGAGCCCCCTAATGAGTTAATAGAAGCCCTTATAATTAACTTTAACCTAGATAACTAGGAATAGGAGACCCTAAAGATATTCCTAACTACTTTTAAATCTTTTACGGATAGCCAAGTCTTTAATATTATGATTGTATTAGCCGACTATTCCTTTATATACTTAGTTGCGCTTAAAAACTATTCCGTAAGCACCCCCGTTATAAACGTTATAGATTATAAGTAGGACCTATTTATATATATTACTATAGAACGCTATACCCCTAAGGAATTCTATAGTGTTATAATTGATATAAGCGCCTTTAAGAAGTCTACTGTAGACTATGGATAATATCTTGTATATAGGACCACCGCAAATGATAATACGGATATTAATATTACGTAAACTGGGGCCGTAAACGTCTAATTTGGCATTAGCTTAACTGTATTAATTAGATTAGTTATAGTTAAGACCCTAATTAGCCTAGTTAACTTCTATATAGTAAAAGTAGACACCTCTTTCTTACTTTGCCTTACGGATATAGATAGGTTATAGGTTTACTATAATAATATTACGGACACCTTAATCGGCCCTGTAACTGCCCTAGAAAGTAAGTATATTATCCTACTAATTACATAATGATTTAGACACCCGTTCCTTATATAGGGAGAGACTTTACAAACCTATATTTAGGAATCTTTTGACTATAACCTGTGCTACCTTACTAGTACGGAGATTTACCGTCTGCACCGCTGTTTTGGCTACCTGTTAGCCGAAAAGCTATATAGAGTCCTTAAACGCTTTGGACACGACGACGTTAATAGAAAGGCAGTTAATTACCTAACTAAATACTACTCCTTTTGCTAGAAATATGGACGTTCCCTAGGCCGATTTAAGTTCACCCTTTATAAGGACCTTAACTTTAACTACTTAGTATACGTAGACATTATGTATATTAATGGCAGCCTAGTATTATATATAATTAACGAGGCAACCCGCTACTAAGCCGCCCGTTGGTTATAAAATATATCTATAAAGCATACTTGGGATATTTTACGGACCTGCTAGATTGATACGTATATTGGACCTCCTAAGTATATCACCTATAACGCTAGTAGGAACTTTATTAGTAAGGAATTTTAGCAGTATACTATGGCCATGGCTATATTAACAAAAGCTATTCTAGTTAAGGCGTATTGGTCCGTTAGGCTTATTAAGTGAGCTTACCTAGCTCTATAGAGAGCTTATTAGATTATTATGGATGAGTATAAGGACATCTAAAAGGAACTAGCTTTATAGATGGCCGTAAAAGCTATTAATAACACTACTGGCCCTAATGGACTAGTACCCACCCTTTTAGTTTACGGAGCTTATCTAAGAATAAGCAACCTAAGCCCCCTTACCCCGTCTATTACGGAACGAGCAGCTATAATATGGAAGGTAATGGCCGAAATAGTTAAATTACGGGCTAAATAAACTATTAATAATGCCCTATATTACCGTAACGGACCTAATACGACCTTAGTATATAACCTCCCGCTTAACTCTAAAGTCCTTATATAGCGTAAAAGCGGTAGTTAGAATAGACCTTACCGTCTACTAGCTGTAGAAAACGAGATGTACTGTGTATAGCTTTCTAGCGGGCCAACTAGCTTTAGAAGCACGTCTGTAAAACCCTACTTTTGGCCCGAAAACACCTATAACGTTAAGCTAGACGAACTAAAAGTAACCGCCAAACTAGATGAACTAGAAACGACTACCGAATTAGATAAACTAGAGGCACCCTTGCTTACCCTAGAGGTCCCCTAGAAACCTACTAAACCTACTAAACCTGCTATAAAGCGTGGCTAAGGACGCCCCTATAAGAATCCCGTAACGGAGAACCACCTAACCTTTATAGGCACATCTATAAAGTAATCTCCGCCTATAGATATATTAGTTCTAGTACAGGAAACCCCTTTTACGGACTTACGGTGTAAAGAGATTAACGGACTACTTAAAAAGGGTATCTTTGCGATTATAACGGAGAGAGATATTCCGTAAGGCGTCTATATATTCAACTTACGCTTTATTAACAAGATTAAGTACCTTAGTACTAATAAAGCCTTTAAGAAATTAAGGCTCGTTGTATAAGCTTATAATGACTAGGGAAAGGACCTAGTCCTTACGCAATTGCTTATAATTTAATGGGTTAGTTAACGGATTATACTCGTATTTATACCTAGACTATAGCAAACTAAATCTATAGCCCTTTACTTACGGGATATCTTATAAGCCTATGTGTAGTCTAATACCTACCTAAGTAGGGATATCTTTATACGACCACCCTATAAGCTTAACCTATAACTAGGAATAATTTTATAGGTTATAAAACCTCTTTATAGAGTACTAGAAGCTAGAAACTATTAGTTTAAGATATACTACTAGCACTACGTTAGTAAACTTAAAATGGAATAGTTGACCTATGACCCCTGTCTCCTATATAGCCTATTAAACGGCCTTGGTATTATTGGACTTTAAATAGATAATACCCTCTTCTTAGCAGACCGGATATTTGCGGACGCTAAAGAGACTAAACTGTAAGAAGCTAAGTTCCTAGTAAAGCTGTGAGAGTAGTTAACTAAGTAGACTCTAATTAAGTTTAATGGAGGCTTAATTATATAAAAGGGCAACTTAATTTAGCTGACCTAGGAACGCCAAGCTTAAAACCTAAAGCTTATTATAGTAAAGCCTACGGACCTTACTAGTTCCTATAAAGAGACCTATAAGACCGTAAATATAAAGGACTAATACGCTGTATAGCGTGTAAGAGGCGCCTATATTGCTATAGTCTGCCAACCTAAATCTACCTATGACTTGTCCTTTACGGCCCAGGCAGTAGATCTGTAAGAAGAAAATATTAAGTAGCTTAATAAGCGCATTTAGTGGCAAATTAATAATGCAGTAAGGGGACTTACTTTTATACCACTAGACCTAAGTTCCCTTAGCTTACTGGCATTTATAAACGCCTCCTTTGCTAATAATAAAGACCTATTATTATAAATCGGCTTTGTAATTGTACTTACGGACCGTAATTAGAACGCAAATATACTGCATTAGTCTTTAATTAAGTGCAAATGAGTAACCCGTAGTGTACTAGCTTTTAAACTATATGTACTAGCTTATGGATTTAATATAGCAGCCGTAATTAAATTAACGGTCTAGAAGATTCTATAACTGAAGTAGTTACCCCTGGTTTTATGCACCGATTTAAAGTCCCTTTACGACTGCCTAGTTAAACTAGGTACGATATAAGAGAAGAGGCTTATGGTCGACCTAATGTGCTTATGTTAGGCCTACGAACGACGTAAGATTACGGAGGTTATTTGGATTAGCAGCGGTGACAACCTAGCGGACGCCATGACTAAGGCAAAGCTGTGTTAAGCCCTTAAAATCTGACTTACGACTCGTCTACTGCCCGTTGAAAGGCCGTACGGTTTATTTTATGGACCGTAAGTAGGACTTACGGCCAGCTTGAGGTACCGTTTGGAAGGCAGCCTAGACGGCACCTCGGGGGAAATTTCCTATGTATTTTCCTTTGTGTTCTATGGTTTTATTAAAGCAATTACGGAGGCTGTATATAGGTGGTTTCATTTTTCAAGTACTGCCAGTGTATAATTACAGCACCTGTTATACTAAACGCGTGCTTACGCGTTCGGTACACTAGGTACGCGTTTACGCGTTCAGTGCACCAACCACTTGCTTACGCGTCTGGTGCACTTATAAAGCACTGACTAATTAGGGGGGAGGTGCATTAGTATATAGACCACGTAGTCTGCTTTATATAATTGACAGTCACCATCTAAACAAGCATACGATACTACATGTATTTCGTGTCCGTGGATACGACTTACTCGTGCTATTAAGTTAGTACGAACAGTTCTATAATAAAATATATACTTTAGCTATTACTATAGAAATTTTACTATAGTATATTTAAGTAATATATTTAATAAGTAAACCGCCTACCTAAGTAAACTACCTATTTTATTTTTACTAAAACTATAAAGTAGTATCTTAATAATGGCTTAATAATAAACTTTAAAAATTTAGAATTAAGCTTCTATATACTATTATATTACCCTATAGAAATCTAGAAGTAATATATATTATAGTTCTAAAGATATTATATTTTAGCCTATATATTTAAGCTAATTACTTAATCTTAATAACTACTATATACTTTACTCCTAGATTTTTATAGAGTAATATAATAGTATAGAAAAACTAAATTATAAAATTTTAGAGTTTATTATTAAGCTATTATTAAAATACTACTTTATTATTATAGTAAAAATAGGGTAAGTAGTTTACTTAGGTAGGCGGTTTACTTATAAAATATATTACTTACTTATAGCTTTATATTATACTTTATTACTTAAATATACTATTATAAATTTTTTATAGTAATAGCTAAAGTATATATTTTATTATAGAAAATTTAAAGAAAAATTTAACCTTTTTTAAAATCTTTATTTTTCAAAGCTATATAACTATTTATTAATAGTAAATTATAGTAAAATAAAATAATATATATATATTCAAGGTTATAAATATACTATATTTAAACTTTTATAATAATAGCCCTAGGGGTTACTATTTTATAAAGGTTGAAATTATATAATATTTTGCGATTTTATATGGGAAAAGGGTGTGCGAGAGGTGGCATCGTGCGCGAGATGGCACGGACTCCTATAGCATTGCGAGAAATACCAAAAACTTTAAATTTATTCGATGGTTTAGCGGAGATCTCTCGACGAGGTAGGGATATAAGGCGTTTTCTAGTAGTAAAACGTGGACGTGATTTTATTTATCCTAACCTCTCCCTCTCTAGGATATATACGGCTACACCAACTAATCCTATTTGGGCTACTCTATTTTAAACCGTTTCTTAGATATAAAATTATTGCCCTCGCTAGGACCTTTATTATTACCTTACAATTTAACCTATTTTAAGGGTCCCTACTACTGCTACGGCTCTGGATACGGCTCTAGCAATACCGCGGCGCTAGCGTAAGCAGATATTACTAAATATATTATATCTATAACGGCATAGTATAACTGCTTATATATATATTAAAGGACTAGAGAGTATATAGTTAAGGAAACTGGCTTTATAAGCTAAAAAAGATGCCTAGTTAGTTATAAAGGCAATAATAGTTATATTTATTACGTTTGGATACTAAATAAGAACAAGATAATATAATTACGTAATATAATATTTAATAAGGATTTAAATCTACTAATTGCTACGCTAAAGAATAAGCTTATTATATAAAAGCTAAAGCCGGAACTACTACTAGAACTATAAGGTTTAATTACTATTATAGTTACAATAGTTACCTACTCTACTATAAAAGTACTAGAAGAAAAGGAATACTATATAGGTAAACTAAAAGGACTTTATACTCCTAACTTAGTACTAAAAAACTAGGCCTAAGAGGGGGTATACTATAGTTATCTCTATTATTAGAACTAGGTCTATTAATATAGTCAAATTAGTTATTAAGTTAGAGCTCCTTAATAGAGTTAAGGGACTTACTAGCGTTAGTACTAGCCTTTAAGAAGGTAATGAATTTATATAGATATATATAATAATACGCTACTATATTTTAAATAACTAATATATCTACTATAAAGGACGTAGCTAAGGTACTATAAGCCTTTAAAAAGGTGGCCTAGTAATTAACTACTAACTTACTCCTAGTGGGTAAGAAGAGTATAATACTAATAATTTCTAAAAGCGACGATAAGGACTATAACAATTAAGACGATATTAATTTAGATAATAATAAAATCCATTAAATTAACTAATAGCTTAAGGGGGGTATAGAGATAAAGGCTGCTAAACTAGAGAAGCTTCCTATTAGAGTAAATACTTACAGCTAAAAAAAGAAGGTCTCTTATATAGTAATTACATTCTTATTCTATATATAGATACAGCCGGCTCCTTTAAAACCTTATTTAGAAGATCTATATAAGATTAAGATATTGCCAATATTAAAGGAGGCTTTATAGTTACTAAAAGCTCCTTACTAGCGTTAAATACTAATAGTTAAAATAACTTAACACCAGAAAGCTAAGACGTATTAATTAGTTAAGAGACTAAAGGACGTATAAGTACTACTATTAAAGTTTATATTTAACCTTAAATATAACGTATCTAGAAAGGTAATTTAGTATAAGGTATATATAACATATCCCGCCTCCACGTCGCCATACGGCCAAAAAGACATAGAGTGCTTGCGAACTTGTCGCAAGCGTGGCGGGATCTGATATATATACTCTTATAGTATAGTAGGTTGTATATAGTAACCACCAGGTAGCGGATATTAACTATAACCGTATATATACTGCGGTAGTAACCTTAACTATATATAGGATCCTACTAGCGTTAATTTTGGTGTATAACCTTAAGACTTACTAAATTAATATTATTACGGCCTTCCTAAACAGCTTTATAAGGAAGTATTTAATCTATATATAATAGCTAAAAGGATTTAAAAATGACAACCATATATTAGTTTATTTATTGCTAAAGGCGATATATAGCCTTAAATAGGCACCTTTACTATAATATAATACTCTAACGGAGTATCTAAAGACGATAGGATTTAAGCCAATTAATAAAAATCTTTACGTATTTTAATATTGCGAATACTAGGACGCTTATCTCTACTTATATATAGATAATATTATAATTGCGGCGGCGACGATACTAGTAATTAAGGCCCTTAAGGAGCTTTTATAGAAACAATACAAGATTAAAGACCTAAAAGAACTTTAATTCTTTTTAGGGATTTATATAGTACGTAACCAAGTTAATTAAAAGATCGCGATTTTATAGGACGCCTATATAGCGAGGATTTTTAAGTTTTTTAAGCTTACTAAAATTAACCTAAAAGTGGCACTAATAGTTACTAGCCTTTAATTAAGAAAGCGCTATTTAGATAACCTTATAGATAAGGCCTATAAGAAGTAGTACCTAGAAGCTATTGGATCTTTTACTTAACTTTTATATTAGATAAGGCTAGATATAATAACAGCTATAAAAAAGCTATTATAATATTTAGCTAACTTACCTAATAAGTATTAAACGCATATTAAGAGAGTATTTAGATATATTTAAAGTATAAAAGACTATAGAATAATATATAGTAGGAAGTAGTATAACCTAAAGAGACTTAACCTAGAGGTATATATTAATATAGCTTATAGTAATAATCTAGATAACCTTAAATTAACTTAGGGCTAGTTTATTAAATTAACTAGAGCTTTAATTAAGTAGGCTTTAAAGAAGTAATTAATAGTAGCGACGTCCTTTACAATAGTAAAGTACCTAGTAATTAAATTAGTAGTATAAGAAGTAATTAAGATTACAACCTTCTTAAGAGCCTTTAGCTATAACGGTATAGATCTAGCTCTAGTTTAGATCTATATAGATAGTATAAACGTTTAAGTACTTACTAAGGGCGAGTAACTGGTGCTAAAAGAGCGCTATATAGATATTAAGCTCTATAAGATTAAGGACGATATTAAGTAGGGTAGGATTAAACTATACTATATACTAGGTATAGACTAGCTAGTAAACGGCTTAATAAAGCCTCTACTAAGGGACGCCTATAAGGCGTTTAAGATAGGTATTAAAGTTACTAAAGTTTTCTAGGCCAATTAGGCCTAATTAAGAAATTATACTATAACTAGTAGAACCTCGGAATTAATGCTAATTAACTTAGTTTTAATTTTTAAAGGCTTACTAATATTACTTTTTAGTATAGGAGACAGGTAATTAAGCGTCGTTAATATTCTAAATTCTCTTTTCTTAGTTATATTTCTTACTACTTATACTATTTCTACCTATTAACTATAACCTTATAGAGCATAGTATAGTTATCCTAAAGGAGTTTCCTATTTGCTAAAGCTTATAAAGCCTAGGGAGGTATATTAGTAGAGAGGGGTATTACAGACCTTATATTGGCGGTAGTATAACTACTAAGAAGAGATATAAATAAGTTAGTTAAGATAGTATAGGAGGCGCTAGAACCGATCAAGCTATGGGATAAAAGGTAACTAAGTTACGTAGCCAGTTATATTATAAGTTTAGAATATAGAAACGTGGAAATATAGGAACGTAATATACTAACATACTAATATACTAACGTATTTAATATATTTCTTAGGCGTAGTATTAAATACTTGAAGGACTATTGTTAGGCTATAGAGACGTACTAGCCGTAACCGGCTTAGCGCAGGCGAGGCGCAGGCGAGGCGCCTATAAAACGTAGTCGCCCCGCATCAGAGAACAGCAGAATTCAGTTTTACAGTTCTACTTCATCAAGAACCAGATACTCCTTACATCCCGCTGCTATTATCACGTTGCTATATACCCTCAGGGCCTTAGCGTCCTAACAGTTCTAAATTCTCATCCCTTTTTAGAGGTAGCGGTCTGGCAACACAGTGGTCTATTAAGGCTGCAACCACATAGCGACAGCCCTCTATCAAAAAGACGACCTATATTTATTAACTACATCACAGTCTATCGACCTAATAGTGAGACGCGGGCGTAATATTAGCGTAGTACGTAGTACCGAGTCTAGGGATCAGCCCTAGGATGACGCAGGTAAACTTACGTCCTAGACAGAACCAGAAGCCATAGGCGAGGATACTATATAGGAAGAAATACAACGGCTAGAGAATAAGAAGCTACAACTCCTAGAGTAAGGAAAACTATAGTTACTTAGAGAAGAGGTAGAAATGCTAAAACGGCGTTAACGTAGTAAGGTAATATTAACTCCTATTCCTAACCTAAATCTGCTACCTTAGAGCATCCTATTAGAGTACTTAAAGGGTAGCTTAAAGCATCCAAACCTTAAGCGGAAGGCTACTAATATAATAGGCGCTCCATTAAAACGGGCCGTTAAAATAGAGAAGATTGCTCCGTATTACGGTAAAAGTATATAAAAACACTAAGACTTCCGCAATAGCTTAAAGCTAGCGTTCCGCCTAAAGCTTAACGCTTTTATAGATAAGGATACTAAAATTGCGTTTACTATATAATATATAAAGGGGACTAACTAAACCCTTTAACTATAATATAAAGATAACTATCTAGATACTTAGTTCACCTAGGAGGAGCTAATAGAATTCCTACTTAACCAGATTAAAAGTCCTATTAATTAAGAACTCTATATAGCCCTAATATATATAAGGGCAATATAGCGAACCGATTAACCTATAAATAAGTTTACTACTTACCTAACCTCCTTAAAAGTATAAATTAATCCTCCCTATAATATAAAGCATCTAATAATACACCTATTCGCGAAGCTACGGCTAGAGCTACAGCTTATTGTTACTAACTACCAGGAATTTCCATAAACTTAAGATTAGTTAGTTTCCCTAGCTGCCCTATTAAAGGAAAACTAGAAGAGCGCAAGCGCCCTATAGGCTAGAAGTAATAGGCGCGCCGTAAACTTAAGTATAAAGACTACCCTATTAGGTAACTTAGGGAAAGCGAATACTAAAACCACTGCTAGAAACGCGATGGTAGGGCGAAGTAGTACTATTAGGGGTTTAACCCAACCTAAGGGGAACTGCAAAAATTGTAGCAAGCTAGGATATTAGTGGCAATAGTGCCTGGAGCTATAATAGTACTAGCCGCCGCTAAGTAGCATAAACACTATCTCTACGCTAGAAAAAGACAGATGCCCTTAGAGCCCCTTACACCTATAGGGTATAAGCTACTACTAAATTATAAGGAAGCTATTACTATCTTAGGAGAAGTCCTTTCTAAGTAAACTTAGAAGGAGACCTTAGTAATGCTTAATCTCAGCGCCAAAGTAAATATAATTAATTAGTAATTTACAATAGAGTATAACTTTAAGACACTAAACGCAAAATTGCCTACCTACTCCTAGTTAAATAAAACTTAGGCATATTACTATAAAGCCTATAAGGTACTATTAAGAATAAAGAATAGCTAAGGTAAAATTAGGGAAGTAACCCTTATCTACTATAAAATGGCTAACGCATCCCCCACTATTACCCTAGGTATGCCGTGTTACGGACGCTTTAAGTACGATATTACGACTACTTAGAGAAGAGTCGGAAGAAGCTAGTTAGTTAATCGCAGCACAGTTTAGGATAGAACCCATAGAACCATATAATAAGAAATAGTAAGCAAGTTATATAATATTATATATAGAGTACGCGGTATACGAACAGAATATATGTATAATACGTATAATACGTACCTTACGTATAAGAAGGATTTTATAGGAGTACGGTTGTATATTTAAGGACCCTTAATCCCTACCTAAATAGTTCCTTCCTTATAGTAATTCTTAGAATATAATTAGAGTTAATCTATTAGGTAACTACTCTACTAGTTATTATTATATTATTAACTTTAATTTGCATTACCTATATACCTAGCCTAATAATAA
>Ga0307515_10021820_pt1 | contig 11327 bp, 7 predicted proteins | sample 17_EM_MG_FD_194513 | JGI IMG/M metagenome (GOLD analysis project Ga0307515, IMG submission 194513) | Populus trichocarpa ectomycorrhiza microbial communities from riparian zone in the Pacific Northwest, United States - 17_EM | ecosystem: Host-associated > Plants > Roots > Unclassified | place... | reverse complement strand
GCGCTCTACGTTGGCGACAAGCTGACCGACTGCAAATACGCGTCGCCCGAGGACATCCGCCCTTGGATTGAAGATCGCTGGGAGTACGTTCGAACCGACTTCATGGCCGCCGAGCTTGTTCCTGAGTGCGTGACCATGGAGGCAATGCAGATGATCGTCGGCGCAAAGGCCCTGTACTCGTTGAAAGATGCTCAGAGCGTCCAGAAGCTTCAATACAGCAAGGCTGACTATGCGGCAGCTATGGACGTGCAGGGTGGATACTCGCCAGAAGCAATGCTGAAAATCTACAGGGACCGCGTCAGCTATCTCCTCTCGAGAGGATCCACACTCAACAATCCCAAGATTCCTCAGAAGATGGTCGAGGGGTGGCCTTCAATTTTCAAAGATCACGCCACTCGCCTGAAGGAACTCGTTCGAGCTTGGGCGGCTAAACACCCTGTTTGATCGCTGCCGCGACAGCCTTCGCGACAGCAAAACCCATGGGCGGTGCCACCGAATTGCCGACCAAGCCCAGTGCCCGGTAAACAGCATTCGACAAAGGCCAGCCGGCTGGGAATCCTTGAAGCACCAGGCAGTCGGCGACCGAAAGACGGAAATCGCCGTTCTTTGCGTGGAACATGGCTGCCGCCTCACGACTCTTGGCGACGCCGTTGGGCCAGATTTTCAAAGCCGCCCAGTGCTGAGCCGCCGTTGAGCTGTTGACCACGCTGGTGGTGTGGCGCGGACCGGTGAAGCCACTGCGCAGGGTGGGGGCCAAGTCATCGTAACCGATGTCGAGCAAACCCAGTGCCTCCCGAGCACCCATCGTCCGTCGAAGGGTGTCGTTCGCCTTAAACGCATGAGTGGCCGAAGGCGCCCGGAACGCGGCCGCCGCCTTCCCGTCCGCAAAGCCAACGAAAAAGATGCGCTTGCGGCGCTGAGGCACCCCAAAATCAGCAGCTTCCAGAGTGAACTTGGTGACGTGATACTTGCCGGCAAGCGGCTTGAAGATCGTCTGCTGCAGGTAACCCTCGAACTTCTTCGCGGCTAACCCATTGACGTTCTCGCACACGAACGCCTTCGGACGCACGGCAAGCACGGCACGGACCAGTTCAGGCACCATGTCGCGGGCGTCGTCCGCGCCCTTCTGTCGACCGGCATGGCTGAAAGGCTGACACGGTGGGCCGCCCTGAATGACGTCTACCTTGCCCTTGTACTGGGACCACTTAACCGCCGTGACGTCGCCGTCGCGACCGGAAAAGACTTTCCAGTCCGGGCGCGCCTCGCCCAGGACCTCGCCAGTGTCGTTCAGAATGTCGTATGAGGCGACGTGCTCAAAGCCGGCACGCTCGAACCCAATGTCCAAACCGCCCCCGCCGCTGAACAGGCTGAGGGAGGACAGACCGTTGGCCACCTGCTGGGGCATCAGCTCAAGCGGATCGAGCCTGGGTGTCGGGATAGGATGCTTGGGTTGGTCGCATTCGCCAGCAAGCGCCTTCACCTTGGCCTGGCGCGACGACTGACTGATTTGCCTGAACCGCTCGCGCTCCAACTCGGTGAGCTTCCAGCCCGAGTACCACGGAGCGTCCGTTCCTCTGCGCAGGTAGGCGCGCGCATCGTCTTCGGTGTCTGTGGTCATAAGGTCGCCCATGGACGCAAGCGAGAACAAATCACGCCCCCAAAGCACCTTGGATCAACGGCACATGAAATGGAATCCCTGATGGACGGCCTAGCCCGAAACCCCGTCAGACCACGTCCGACTTTGACGTCCACCTCCAACCAACTTGACCGCAATGGCTCTCAAGCGTCACAAACCAGGCCGTAAAAAAGGACAGAGTGTGGACGCGCTCGAAGTTATCGCCGCCAAGAGGGCCCACCTCGTACGCCTGGCCAACACCAAGGGAGCGGCCGGCGAAGTCACGACCCTTTTGTCCATGGCTGATTGGATCACGCGACCCAAGGGCGAGGCGCTTCGAGCAATCCTCCGAGCTCTCGCGGACACGGGCATTCACATCAAAGGCTCAAGCTTCGACGCCATAGCATCACCAGAAAGCCTCCAGTTCGATGACCCTCAGCGACTTCGCGATCAGCTAGCGAATGCTACGTTCGTCGAAATCAAGACGGCAAACCAGGCGCGGGTTCGCCCAGGATTCGCAGGCTTCTTTTTCGCCCTGACCGAGAGCGAAATCGCTGCGGCGGCGGCGCTGGGCGAACGCCACCGCGTAGCCCTTTACAACAATCTCACCGGCGAGTTGCTCATGACGTCGGTACCCGAGATCATCGCCCGCGCCACTTCGACCAACTGGCAGGTTTCCGTTCAGCTATGAACCTGGCCCAAATCGCGCGCCACCAGCCTCGGCTGCCCACGTCCGGAATCCTCAACGCCCGAAATGGCGACAACTATGATTTTAGTAATTGTCGTACTCAAACCCGTCGTCAGCAATTGGCTCATCGAACGCCAACCCATGTCGGGTCAGCGTAGAGATAGAATGAAGTGCATTGGGATTGCGGAAGAGGCGGAACTCTGAGGCAGACTGAGCATCGCGAGGCTTTCCAAGCCACGCGTCTATAAAAGCCACTCCCGACAACAGTCTCGACGCCTCGCCACGAGTAACCGCCCCGATGGTGGCTGTTGGATCATTCTTGAATTGCATGAATGTGCGACGAGCAAACGAGCGAGTAAACGTGTCCACATAACCGCCGACGTTATTGGTCAAGCTCCCGTTGAACCAGGGATGCAGAATGAAGACTAGGATGAAGGGTTCATTGCGGGCGAACTGCTTGGCGTAGTTGAATGCGTAGGAGGCATTCTTTTCGGCCAAAGCATACGGGCTCGTCTCGCGCTGGCTGATCTGTACCCGAGCTGAGGGCCGCAATTCAAAATCGATGGTACTGCGACTAGCTTTCCTTGACTCGCCCAGCTCCACCTTGAGATCCGAATACCCTTTACCAAGGAGATCTGAGAGAACGCTGACGGGAACGTCGAGGCTTCCGGAGACGACAACGAAATCAGAGGGGAAATCATTGCTCAGCTTCAGCCGTAGTTGCTCCGCCTGATACTCTTGAAATCCAAAGGCCTTAACATCAAACAGCACGGGCAGGCCGATCGTCAAACAACCATCTATGTCAGAGCCATTTGGATTAAGTATTTGACTTCCGGATCGCGGAATTTGGATATCGAATGGCACACCCCGATCAAGAAACCATATATAGGCGGCGAGTCCACTAAACGCGCCGTATGTGTTTCGCGCTGTAAGATCGGTAAGTAACTTGCCCAATGCGGCTACAGGGGCTCCACGCGCCTCAAGCCCATCAAATCCCCGCGCCAACGCTAAAGTGTGTTCGTCACAGTTGGCGAGATTGAACGCTTCGAGATTCAAAGCGACCTTCCGGGCCGCATCCCAATAGGGCAGATCAGGCAAGCTCAAACTGGCCACAAGGGCTCGCACCGTGGCCGAGTGAGAGGCCAGAGCCGCCAGCCAGCCATGTCGCGAATAAATCGTGCTCATATTGCTCTCCTGCGGTGGATGCTGGAGAATTTTGCCAACAACTCCTGCCATTCGCGTTTAGCCAACAATGCTCGACAAACGCGAGTTATTTCCGTCACGACTTGACCGACTCTCGCGGCCGATGCGTGCCGACTTATCTGCAGCTCCGACATTCGGAGACTGATTGGCCCCGACGCTGCCCTGGCCCTTGGCGCGAGCGATGCTTCATAGCCTCGCTGCCGATCTATTCGCCGATCTTTCCCCAAGATAGGTCATTGAGAACATGATGGTTTTGGTTGGAGAAGACCTTGGTTTTGCCGATACTTTTGCCGATGTTTCTACGCGTCTGGATGGGGGGCGCGTGGCAATCACGTAGCGGTCGATCTCGCGGCTCTTTTATCTAAGGATTGCTCATATTTTGGAGGTTTGCGGATCGATTTGTGGGAGCCGACATAGCCGCTAGTGACCTAACTATTTGAAACTTTGTAGGTTTGATGGAAATTGAGCGTCCACCCTCTCCGCCAGCCACCCTTTTCCGAGCCGTTGAAAAGCGTCCGCACAGGACCCTTAAATGTCGCTCAAAGGCGCGCCGAATGCGCCGTAGCGCTAGCCGGCCGCATTGATCACTACTGCGTCTATCGCGACCTGAAGGCCGCCAAGCAGGCCCGCCCCTAATATCGCGATGCGGCGCGAGGCCTTTTGCGGCCAGGTTCAGCCACGGAATGGCCATCGCACGCGTTCAACCTACAGGATCAAACCTGGATCAGGCCATGGACCAAACCCCAATCGGCAAGCTTCGACGCGCGGCGGTTATGTTGGGCTTCCTGGCGCTTGTCGTCCCGATCGCCGCGGTGGCCCAGCCAGCCTCGCCGCGCACCCTGGCGCTGGTGGATCGTATCACCTGGGGCAAGACTTCCGCCTCGGTGCATAACGCGACGGATATGGGCGCCGATCGGTGGCTGAAATCCCAGCTTCGCCCGCCGGCTCAGTCGACACTGCCACCCGAGGTTCAGGCGCGGATCGATCTGATGCGGATCAGCACCGAACCCATGGAGCGCTTGGCCGTCGCCATGGATGCGCAGAACAAAGCCGCGGGGCAAATCCAGACACCGCCGGAACGCCAAGCCGCGCAACAGGCCTATCAGCGCGCCATGGCCGATCTCAAGCATCAGGCGGCCTCGCGGTCGCTGCTGCGCGACCTCTACTCTCCCGACCAGCTTCGCGAGCAAATGACCTGGTTCTGGGTCAATCATTTCAGCGTGCAGGCCGACAAGCGCGACATCCGCGCCATGATCGGCGACTACGAGGACCAGGCCATTCGGCCCCATGCCTTGGGGAAATTCCGCGACCTGCTCGGGGCCGCCGCGCTGCATCCAGCCATGCTGCGCTATCTCGACAACGACCAGAACGCTGTCGGTCATCTCAACGAGAACTACGCCCGTGAGATCCTGGAGCTGCACACCCTCGGCGTCGGCTCCGGCTACAGCCAAAAGGACGTGGAGGAGATGGCGCGCGTCCTCACCGGCGTGGGCGTCAGCCTTTCGCCGGACGCCCCGAAACTGAAGCCCGACCAACAGCCGCTCTACGTGCGGCGAGGGCTCCTGGAATTCAATCCGGCTCGCCATGACTTTGGCCCCAAGGTCTTGCTGGGCGAACCGGTCACGGGCTCGGGTCTCGGTGAACTGGACCAGGCCCTGGACCGTTTGGCGCGCGCGCCGGCCACGGCGCGCCACATTTCCACGAAGCTGGCGCTCTACTTCACTGGCCAGGCCCCGCCCAAACTGGTCGAGCGCATGTCCAAGACCTTCCTTCGCACCGATGGCGATATCGCCAAGGTTCTGGAGACCCTCTTCGGTTCCGAGGAATTCCAGGCTTCGCTGGGCAAGAGGACCAAGGATCCGATCCATTTCGCCGTCTCGGCCGTGCGGTTGGCCTATGACGGACAAACCATCGCCAATACCGCGCCGATCGAGAACTGGCTGGGTCGGATGGGGCAAGGACTCTACGGACGCGAAACGCCGGACGGCTATCCCCTCGAGGACACCGCATGGACTGGGCCAGGCCAACTGGCGACGCTGTTCGATGTGGCCCAGCAGATCGGCTCCAACCCCTCAGGCCTGTTCAAGCCCGAGGGTCTAAACACCGTCGACGCCCCGGCGTTTCCGCAGTTGCAGAACGCCCTCTTCTATTCGAGCACGCAGGCTCAGCTCGGCGCCCAGACCCGAACCGCGCTCGCCCAGGCCAAGTCCCTGGCCGAATGGAACAGCCTTTATCTTTCCTCTCCAGAGTTCTTGCACAGGTGAGCCCATGGATCGCCGCGCCTTACTGACCGCTGCCCTTTCCGTGCCGGCCCTGGCGGCGGCCGGTCGCGTATGGAGCGCGCCCGCCAGCGACCAACGCCTTCTCGTGGTGTTCCTGCGCGGCGGCTATGACGCCATGAACGTGGTGATCCCGACCGGCAGCGACTTCTACTACGAAGCCAGGCCAACCTTGCGGATCGCCCGGCCCGATCCGGCCAATCTGGCGTCCGCCCTGCCCCTGGATAGCGACTGGAGTCTGCACCCGGCCCTGCGCGAGACGATCTATCCGCTCTGGCAAAAGCAGCAGATCGCCTTCGTACCGTTCGCCGGCCCCGACGATCTCTCCCGCAGTCACTTCGAAACCCAGGACACCATCGAACTGGGCCAGCCCGTCAACGGCTCGCGAAACTACCGGTCGGGCTTCATGAACCGGTTGAACGCCCAGATGGCCGGCGGGCGCCCCATCAGCTTCACGGCCCAGCCGACCCTGGCGTTCGACGGCCCGCGGGTGGTGGCCAACATCGCCATGGAGTCGGTCGGCAAGCCCGGTGTCGATGATCGACGCTCCAAGCTGATCGAGGACATGTATCGCGGCCAGACCCTGGCCAGCGCGGTCAGCGCCGGCTTCGACGTTCGGACCAAGGCCTATGAGACTCTCAGCGGCGAAATGATCGCCGCCAACCGCAACGCCGTCTCGGCCAGCGGCTTCGAACTGGCGGCTCGCCGCATCGCCCGACTGATGCGCGACGAATACAACCTTGCCTTCGTCGATGTCGGCGGTTGGGACACCCACGTCAATCAAGGCGCGGCGACGGGCGTCCTGGCCGACCGGATCGGGGCTCTGGGTCGAGGCCTGGCCGGTTTCGCCAGCGACCTGGGACCCGACATCTGGGCCAAGACCACGGTGATCGTGATCTCGGAGTTTGGCCGCACGTTCCGTGAAAACGGCGACAAGGGCACGGATCACGGTCACGGCAGCGTTTATTGGGTGCTGGGCGGTTCGGTAAAAGGCGGACGCATCGCCGGCCAGCAGGTCGCGCTGACGCCAGACAAACTCAACGAGAAGCGAGACCTCCCGGTGCTCACCGACTATCGCGCCTTGATCGGCGGCGTGGCGGGTCGCCTCTATGGCCTGGACGGTCAGCGACTATCGACGGTGTTTCCCAGCGTGCATGCCTCCGATCTTGGTCTCGTTTGATCAGGAGGACGTGGTGGCCAGCGCCACCAACTCGAGCCGCGACCTCATCGTGTGGCCTTGGCCCTCGCGACGACGGCAAGGTCGAGGCCGCGCCTATCGGCGAGGGACATGCTCCGAAAATCGCCGGGCCTTGATGGAGGACTGGGCGGCCGCAGGCGGAGCTTAAGCAATGCCACCTGTAGAGCGCGTCAAAAGCCTTGCAGCCTAAAGCTTTCTTGTATTTTCCGCTCCAACGGCTATGCGTGTGGTTAAGAGCTAGAGGCTGAAAAAGCCACGCTGCAAACGCTTCGGGGGGATGCGCTCGCAACTGGAGCTGACCATGCCGACGCTAGCCGTGCTTGTTATCCTGGGCTTTGTGCTGCTGCTGGCTTGGCCGACGCTCGAAGGTATCCTGCGTCGTCAGTTTCATCGCGTTTTCCGGCGCGGGCAGCGTCAGCGGTATTTCCAGGACTAAACGCGCTGCTGCCACGTGACCCCAAACGGCCGTGTCGCGTTTGTTGGCCTGTAGCCGTGCAGACCGGGCGCAAATCGCTCAAAAATCTCATCACCAAAACGGCGATCGCTGAGTGGTGTCAAAAGAGGTGGCAACCCTTTTGATCGGTTGCCGCCAATAGCGCCGGGACCCACTCGGCGACGACCGGTGCGCTCCCAGGGCCGCCCGTTGAAGTACGCTCAAGCTCCAGTGGCCAATGCAGGCAGCCTAAGCGGGCTTGGTTCGGCGGCGGTTCTCATCGTCAATCTCCCTGCCGTCGTCACTCAGGCCGCTCCGAAGCAACGGCCTAGCCGAGAAGATGGTGGAATGCTCCCGCGGTGATGCCTTTCCAGCAGGCCATTTGAATGGTTTTACAAACCGGAAGACGGGCAGCATGAGCACAATTTGCCAATAGAAGGCGCGGCACTTTGCCGCTCGACTCTCCGCACGGGGGTAGGCAGTAGCTTGTTCCATTCGAATGTTGGTAGACGGTGATTTGGTCTCGCGATGACCGCCAAGGGAGCGGCGGTCGCTGCGATCGGGGGAGATGAAGAGTTCGATGCGTAAGATTTCTGCGCGACGAAAAAAACGCTACATCCGTAGAGCTAAGCAGGCCGCCTGGATCCTTGTCGTTATTCTGGCGCTTGCTCTGATTGTGATCTTACTGATCAAGGTGCCAAACGGCCTCTGATCTAAGGTCAGCCGCCAGGAATGCGCTGGCCCCGTACTGGGTCAACTTGCCGGTCCGACGACCCGTGACCCCGATCAGGTCTCGTTGAGGCTCAGCGATGGATTCGGTAGACGAAAACCCTCACCCCTTGATCGCCCAGGCGCGCGATCTTCTCAACCGTGGCCAAGTCGAAACCGCGTTGACGGCGGCGCGCCAGCGGTTGAGCCAGGCAGCCGGCGATATAGATGCGCTGGAGATCGTGGCGCTGGTCCATCAGCAGCGCGGCCAGGCCGTCGAGGCGATCGCGGTGCTGGAGAAGATCATCGCCCAGGCGCCGCGCCTGGACTGGCCTCGGGATGATCTGGCGATCCTGCTGGCGGGTCTGGGTCGAAAAGCCGAGGCCGAGACCGTCACACGGGCGGGACTACGGCTCAACGATCGCAATCCGCAAGCTCACGCCATGCTGGGGACCCTGCTGACCGAGCGGCGCGATCTGCCCGGCGGCGAGGCGGCGTTCCGGCGCACCCTGGCCCTGGTCGGCGACCATCCGCCCACCCAGGTCGCCCTGGCGGCCAACCTAATCGAGCAGGGCAAGCTGGAGGCGGCCGAGCCGCTGCTGGCCCGCGCCGACACCCTGGCCCCGCGCGATGGAGCGACTCTGGCGCACTGGTCGCGACTTCGTGAGCTGGCTGGCGATCTGGCGGGCGCTGGCGAGTTGCTGGACCGCGCCCAAGCGGCGGGCCTCGACGTCACCTTGCGCCGCGCTATCTTGCTGGGTCGCGAGAAGCGCCATGCCGACGCCTTGGCTGTGATCGAGGCTGTTCCAGGCCAGCCCAGCGGTGACGCGCTGCTCGAGGCAGGACGGCTGAAGGAAAAGCTGGGTCGCCCAGCCGAGGCCTTTGCCGACTTCGTGGAAGGAAAGGCGCGCTTGGCCGCCCGCGATCGACTGTCCTACGACGGCGCAGCAGTCGCGCGCGAGTTCAAGACCTTGGCAAGCCTCGTCGAGACCCGAGGACCGCCCCCCGGCGCCGCGTCGCGCGAGGGCCCTCAACCGATCTTCGTATTCGGCTTCCCTCGCTCGGGCACGACGATGGTCGAGCAGATCCTGTCGAGCCACTCGGCCGTGGCCGCGGGTGGCGAGCTGCCGTTCGTCACCGAAATGGTCTCGGCGCTGGAGAGCGGACTCGGCGGCCTGGAGGCTCTGTGGAAGCCCGGCGTGGCCGAGGCCCTGCGCGACCTCTATCTCGACCGCGCCAAGGCCTTCGGCCTGCTGGACAGCGGCAAGCCGTTCTTCACCGACAAGATGCCGCTCAGCGAGGTCTGGACGCCGGTGATCCGCGCGGCGTTTCCGCGAGCACGGCTGATCCGCATGGTCCGACATCCGCTTGATACCGCCGTGTCGATGCTGTCGCACAACCTGACCCATGGCGACTTCTGCGGCTATCGCGTCGAGGACATCGCCGGCCACATGCGCGCCGTCCACGCCCTCACCGGGGCCTATGCGGCCACGCTAGGTGAAACGGCGCTGAGCGTGCGCTACGAGGATTTGGTGGCCCAGCAGGATGCCCAAACGCGGCGGCTCCTGGACCATCTGGACCTGCCATTCGAGCCGGCCTGCCTGCGCTTTCATGAGAACCGCCGCTACGCGCCGACCCCCAGCTACGCCCAGGTCAGCGAACCGCTGAACGATCGCTCGATCGGACGCTGGAAGCTGTATCGCAAGCAGCTGGCCCCGCAGACCACGGCGCTGGCGGGCGTGATCGCCGAGCTGGGCTATTCGACGGACTGACGCCGCGTCAGGCCGGCAGCAGGCGAATGGCGGCGGCCAGGGCGTCGGCATGGGGTCCGAGCACCACGTGGATGGTCCGCTCGCCGATCCGGGCCACGCCTCGTGCCCCGAGGCTCTTCAGAGCGGCTTCGTCGATGGCGAGAGGATCGAGCACCACCACGCGCAGCCGGCTGGTGCAGCTGCCCAGCGTCTCGATATTGCGCGAGCCGCCCAGGGCCGCGACCAGGCGCTCGGCCTGGGCCTTGTCGCCGGCCGGAACAGGGACCGCCACCGACGCGACCAGCGCCGGCTTGGCGGTGGCGACTCCGCCCATGGCGGCGCGAATCTCACTGGCCACCTGATCGGCGATGGGACCCAGCACCACCTGCAGAGCGCGCTCCGACGGTCGCACGACACCCATGGCGCCCAAGGCTTTCAGGCGCGGCTCATCGACCACGCCCTCCCCGCTGACGATCAGGCGCAGACGCGTGGTGCAGGCGTCGACCGAGGCGAGGTTGGCCGCGCCGCCCAAGGCGATCAGGAAGTCCTCGCCGCGTCCGCCAGCCGAGGCGGCGATCGGGGCGGCGATGGCCTCGTCGGCCTCGCGGCCCGGAGTCTTCAGGTCGAAGCGGACGATCACCCAGCGGAACACGCCGTAGTAGATCGCGCCATAGACGAGACCGACCGGGATCAGCAGCAGCGGCCGCGTGGCCTTGTTGAAGTTGAGGACGTAGTCGAACAGCCCCGCCGAGAAGCCGAAGCCCAGCTTCACGTCCAGCAGGTTCATGATCACCATCGACGCGCCGGTCAGCAGCGCGTGCACCGCGTAGAGCGCGGGCGCCAGGAACATGAAGCTGAACTCGATCGGCTCGGTGACGCCGGTCAGGAACGAGGTCAGGGCCAGCGAGGTCAGCATGCCGCCGACAGCCTTGCGGCGCTCGGGCCGGGCGGTGTGCAGCATGGCCAGGCACGCGGCCGGCAAGCCGAACATCATCACCGGGAAGAAGCCGCTCATGAACGCGCCGGCGGTCGGGTCGCCGGCCGCGAAGCGATTGAGGTCGCCCGTCGCGCCGTTGTAGTCGCCCAGGATGAACCAGACCACGTTGTTGAGGATGTGGTGCAGGCCCGTGACGATCAGCAGACGGTTCAGGGCGCCATAGACGAAGAGGCCGACATCGCCCGAGGCGGTGACCAAGTGGCTGAGGCCATCGACACCGGCCTCCAGGAAGCCCCAGCCGAAGCCGAACCCCAGCGCCAGGCCTACGCCCGCCACGCCGGCGGCGATCGGCACGAAGCGGCGGCCGCCGAAGAAGGCGAGATACTCAGGCAGCTTGATGTTGCTGTAGCGGTTATACAGCCCACCGGCGATCAGCCCGGAAAGAATGCCCACCGGGATCGACAGCTTGCCGATCTCCTTGGCCTTCCAGGCGGCGACCACCAGGTCCTTGGCGC
>Ga0307515_10021818_pt1 | contig 11327 bp, 10 predicted proteins | sample 17_EM_MG_FD_194513 | JGI IMG/M metagenome (GOLD analysis project Ga0307515, IMG submission 194513) | Populus trichocarpa ectomycorrhiza microbial communities from riparian zone in the Pacific Northwest, United States - 17_EM | ecosystem: Host-associated > Plants > Roots > Unclassified | place... | reverse complement strand
CCGTTCGTCGGCGAGGTAGCGGCACCCGGTCGGGCCCTTCACGGCGAGCCGGCCCACCTGGCCGCGTGGCAGTGGCCTGCCTTCGTCATCGATCACGCAGGCCTGGTAGCCGGGCACCACGAAGCCCGTGGCGCCCGGCTTGGCATGCGCTTCGTCGTGCGAGATGAAGATGTGCAGCATCTCGGTGGACCCGATGCCGTCGATGATCTCGATGCCCGTCGCGTCCTTCCACAGCTTGCGCGTGGTGGCCGGCAACGCCTCACCGGCCGACACGCACTGGCGCAATGACGTGATGTCGTGCGACTTCACCAGCGAGGCCATCGCGCGGTACGAGGTGGGTGCCGTGAAGAGCGTGGTGGCGCGGTACTGTGCGATCGCCAGCGGCAGCTGATCGGGGCTGGGCTTGTCGATCAGCACACAGGCCGCGCCCACCGACATCGGGAACAGCAGCAAGCCGCCGAGCCCGAACGTGAAGGCAAGCGGCGGGCTGCCGATGAACACATCATCGTGCTTTGGTCTCAGCACATGGCGGGGCCAGCAAGCACAGGCCGCCATCACGTCGCGGTGGAAGTGCATCGTGCCTTTCGGCTCGCCGGTGGTGCCCGAGGTGAAGGCCATCAGGCACACGTCGTCGGCTGCGGTCTGCACAGCCTCGAACTCGGCCGGCTGATGCGCGGCGCGTGTGTCAAGCTCGCCCTGCGCGCCTGGGTTGAAATGCAGCACCTGCGTGAGCGTCGGGCAACCAGGCCACGCCAAGGCCAGCTCGTCGGCCAACCGCACGTCGCACAGCGCATGGCTGATGCGCGCCTTGCGCACGATCTGCGTGAGTTCCTTCGCACGCAGCAGCGGCATGCTGCCGACTGCGATGCCACCCGCCTTGACGACTGCGAACCAGCACGCCGCGAGCATCGGCGTGTTGGGCCCGCGCAGCAGCACGCGGTTGCCGCTCACCAGGCCCAGCTCGTCGACGAGCACGTGGGCGATGCGATTCACCTGCGCCTGCAGCTCGGCATACGTCCAACGCACGCCGTGGCCCAGCAGGCAGGGACGGTCTCCGCGACCTTCAGCCACCCAGCGGTCGAGCAACTCGGCCGCGCAGTTCAGCTCGACAGGGAACTGCAGCTCCGGCCGGTCGAACACGAACTCGGGCAACAGCTCGGGCGGTGGCAGGTGATCGCGCGCGAAGGTGTCGGCGTGCATGTCAGTCACCTTTGAAGCTCGGCTTCGCCTTGGCGGCAAAGGCTTCGTAGGCGCGATGAAAGTCCTGCGTCATCATGCAGATGGCCTGCGCCTGCGCTTCGGACTCGATGGCTTCATCGACGCCCATCGCCCATTCCTGATGCAGCATGCGCTTGGTCATCGCATGCGCGAAGCCCGGGCCCTGCGCCAGCTCGCCGGCCCAGGCGATGGCGCTGCTCGACAAGGCCTCGGGTTCGCTCAGGCGGTTGTAGAAGCCCCATTGCAGCGCCTCTTCGCCGCCCAGCGAGCGGCCGGTGTAGAGCAGCTCCGACGCACGGCCCTGGCCCACGATGCGCGGCAGCAGGCTGCACGCGCCCATGTCGCAACCCGCCAGCCCCACGCGCGAGAACAGGAACGCGGTCTTGCTGCGCGCGGTGCCCACCCGCAGGTCCGACGCCATCGCGATGATGGCGCCCGCCCCGGCGCACACACCGTCGATCGCCGACACGATGGGCTGCGGGCAGGCGCGCATGGCCTTCACGAAGTCGCCCGTCATCCGCGTGAACGCCAGCAGGTCCGGCATGCTCATCTGCGTCAGCGGGCCGATGATCTCGTGCACGTCGCCGCCCGAGCAGAAGTTGCCGCCTGCCCCCTGCACCACCACCGCCCTCACCTCGTCGACCTGCGCCAACGCGCGGAACAGGTCGCGCAGCTCGGCATACGACTCGAAGGTCAGCGGGTTCTTGCGCTCCGGCCTGTTGAGCGTGATCACGCCCACGCGGCCTTCGACCGACCATCCCACATGCTGCGGCCGCAGCGAGTCGGCCGTGCGGCGGTTTCCCGATGCGAGGTGCGCGTCCATGGGTCGTGTCATGCGTTGTTCTCCTTCGGTGATCGGCTTCGCGCGGGCACCGCGGCCTTGGCTTTCACGGGCTTCGATGGCGCAGCAGAATCCAGCGCAGCCAGGTGCTGCTTCAGGTTGCCCAACAGCGCCTGCACCTGCGTCTTCTCCGGCGCCGACCAGCCGGCCAGCAGCTCGATCACCCACTGCTCGTGCGTGGCCGCCATGCGGCGGAACTGGCGCTTGCCCGCCGCCGTGAGCTGCACCGCGTACGCGCGGCGGTCGCCTGGGTGCGGCGCGCGGCGCACCAGGCCTTCAGCTTCGAGCTGGTCGGTGATGCCGGTCACGTTGCCGCCGGTGACCATCATCCGTTGCGACAGCTCGCCCATGGTCAAGCCTTCGGGCTGGCGCTCCAGCTGCGCCATCAGGTCAAAGCGCGGCAAGGTGGTCGCGAACTCGCTGCGCAGGCGGTTGCGGATCGTGCCTTCGACGCGCGTGGTGCACGAGAGCAGACGCAGCCACAGCTTGAGCGCCTGGTGGTGCTCGTCTTGCACGCGCGACTCGTGGTCGTGCGCCGCCTCCATGGGCAACGCGTCTCGCGGGTCCGAATGGCGTTCGTTCGTCACATCACCTCCCCACCCGCCACCGCGATGGCCTGGCCGTTGATAGCGGCGGACGCCGGCTGGCACAGCCACAGCACCGCCTGCGCCACCTCGTGCGGCTGCACCAGCCGCGCTTGCGGATTGGCTGCAGCGAGCTGCTGTTTCGCCTGCTCTGTGGAGCGGCCTGTCTTGGCGCTGATCTGCTGCACGGCGCGCTCGATCAGCTCGGTCTCGGTGTAGCCGGGGCACACGGCGTTCACGGTGATGCCGCGCTGCGCCACCTCGAGCGCCAGCGCACGGGTCCAGCCCAGCACGCCATGCTTGGCCGCGCAGTACGCCGCCACATACGCGTAGCCCTTCAGTGCGGCCGTGCTCGCCACGTTGACGATGCGGCCGCTGCCGCGCGCCAGCATGCCCGGCAGCACCTGCTGCGTGCACAGGAAGCCGCCGGTCAGATTGACCTGCAGCATGCGGTTCCAGAGTTCGAGCGAGGTGCGACCGAAGGGCTGGCTCTCCACCTGGCCGGCGTTGTTGATGAGCACGTCCACCGCGCCATGAACCTCGGCCGCGGCAGCAAAGCCGGCCTGCACGCTGCGCTCGTCGCCCACGTCGACAGCGACGTACTGCGCGTTCGGCACCGCCTGCGCCTGCAGGCTGGCCAGCGTGCGGCCCATCAGCGTGACGCGAACGCCCTGCCCGGCCAGCGCATGCGCAATGGCGGCACCGATGCCGCTCCCGGCTCCGGTGACCACGGCGTGCTGCCCGGCGAGTGTCGATGCGTCATTCATGGTCATCACACTCCCTGCGCCAGTTGCGCCTGCTCTTGCGCGGACAAGCCTGCCGTCTGCGCGGCCAAGGCGCGCTCGCGCTCCAGGTTGCGTTCGAGCTGCGCCTTGCCGGAGAGGTACTGCTTCGGCCAGTCGGCGCCGATGCCATTCACATGGCCGATCTTGGCGGCTTCCATCAGCGTCCAGGCCGGGTTGGCGAGGTGCGGTCGTGCCACTGCACACAAGTCGGCCCGGCCAGCCGCGATGATGCTGTTGACGTGATCCGCCTCGGTGATCGCGCCCACCGCCATGGTGGCGATGCTCACCTCGTTGCGGATCAACTCGGCGAACGGCGTCTGGTACATGCGCCCATACACCGGCTTCTGCGCCGCGCTCACCTGGCCCGACGACACGTCGATCAAGTCGACACCCGCCAGCCGGAAGGCACGCGCCATCTCCACCGCATCGGCCGGCGTGTTGCCGCCCTCCACCCAGTCGTGCGCCGACAGCCGCACCGACATCGGCCGATCCTCGGGCCACACCGCACGCATCGCGGCCACCACCTCCAGCGGCCAGCGCAGGCGGTTGGCAAGCGAGCCGCCATAGGCATCCTGGCGGTGGTTGGTGAGCGGTGACAGGAACGCCGACAACAGGTAGCCGTGCGCGCAGTGCAGCTCCAGCCAATCGAAGCCGGCCTCGACACCGCGGCGCGTGGCCGCCACGAAGTCTTGCGTCACGCGCAACATGTCGTCGTGCGTCATCTCGCGCGCCCAGTCACTCACGCCGTCGAGGTACTGCTGCGGCGAGGCGGCGATGAGCGGCCAGTTGCCGGTTTCCAGAGGTTGGTCTTCGCCCTCCCACGGCACACGGGTCGACCCCTTCGGCCCGGCATGCCCGAGCTGCAAGGCGATCTTCGCGGTGCTGTTGCCGTGCACGAAGTCGACGATGCGCTTCCACGCCTGCATCTGCGCATCGTTGTAGAGGCCGGTGCAGCCGGGTGTGATGCGCGCATCGGCGCTGGTGCAGGTCATCTCGGTGAACACCAGTGCCGCGCCGCCCATCGCCCGGGCACCGAGATGCACCAGGTGGTGGTCGGTGGGCAGGCCATCGACCGCGCTGTACTGCGCCATCGGCGACACCACCACGCGGTTCTTCAGCGTGAGGCCGCGCAGGCGAAACGGCGTGAACATCGGTGGCACGCTGGCCGGCGTCTGCAGGCCGGCGCGCGAGGCCAGCCAATGCTCGAAGCCGCCGACGTAACCCACGTCGCGCAGTCGCAGGTTCTCGTGCGAGATGCGCTGCGAGCGGGTGAGCAGCGAGTAGGCGAACTGCTCCGGCTCCAGCCGCGCATGCCGGTCGACGTTCTCGAACCACTCGGTCGAGTTGCGCGCCGCGTTCTGGATCTTCAGCACCTCGATGCTGCGCTCGGCTTCATAGGCCTGCAGCGCGGCATTCAGGTCACCGGGGTGGTCGGCGATGCGGGCTGCGAGATCGATGGCGTCTTCGAGCGCGAGCTTGGTACCCGAGCCGATGGAGAAGTGAGCCGTATGGGCGGCGTCGCCCATCAGCACCACCGGCGTGCCGCGTTCGTTGCGGTGCACCCAGCGGCGGCACACCACGCGCGGAAAGCGGATCCACTGCGACGAGCCGCGAAGGTGTGCCGCGTTCGACATCAGCCCGTGCCCGCCGAGCTGCTTGGCAAACAGCCGTTCGCAGAACGCGATGCTGTCTTCCTTCGACATGCCCTCCAGCCCCGCGGCCTGCCAGACCGGCTCGGGCGCCTCGACGATGAAGGTCGACGTGTTGTCGTCGAAGCGGTAGGCATGGGCCTGGAACCAGCCGAACTCGGTCTCCTCAAACGCAAAGGTGAAGGCGTCGAAACGCTGGTGCGTGCCCAGCCACACGAAGCGGCACAGGCGCAGGTCGACGTCGGGCTGGTAGGTGGCGGCGTACCGGCTGCGAACACGGCTGTTGAGCCCGTCGCAGGCAATCACCAGGTCGGCGTCGAGCTCGGTGTCGTCGGTGCATTCGTTCTGAAAGAGCAGCTCCACGCCGAGTTCGGCGCAGCGATCTTGCAGGATGTTGAGCAGCTGGCGCCGGCCGATGCCGCAGAAGCCGTGGCCCGACGAGCGGATGCGCAGGCCCTTGAAGTGGACCTCGATGTCGTCCCAGTGGTTGAAGGCGTTGAGGATCTTCTCGGCCGAGGGCGGGTCGGTGCGCTGCACGGCGCCCAGCGTCTGGTCGGAGAAGACGACGCCCCAGCCGAAGGTGTCGTGCGCGCGGTTGCGCTCGATCACGCGAACCTCGTGCGCGGGGTTCTGCTTCTTCATGAGCAGCGCGAAATACAAGCCCGCCGGGCCGCCGCCGATGCAGGCGATGCGCATGGGTCCGTCTCCAGAAAGCCGCCGCAACGCACGGCAGGTCGATCACAATTTATGTCTTGATATTTGAAGTGTCAAGCAATTTGAAATCTGCGCTTCCTGTCTGAAAATACCGACACCGCAGCGCAGAACGCGGTGCTACCGTTTCGGCTCTGTGTCCGCTACCGCCTGGAAAGCACCCCCCCGTGAAACGCCTCTGGGACATCTCCCCACCCATCGCACCCGACTCGCCGCTCTTCCCCGGCGACCAGGCCTATTCGCAGCAATGGACGGCGCGCATCGGCCCCGGCTGCCCGGTGAATCTCTCGGCCATCACCATGTCGCCGCACATCGGCGCGCATGCCGACGCGCCGCTGCACTACGCCGACGACGCACCGCCGATCGGTGAAGTCGACCTCGCGCCCTACCTCGGCCCCTGCCGTGTGGTCCACGCCATCGGCCCGGCACGGCTGATCCAGATCAGCGACCTGGCGCACGCCACCAAGGGCATGCCGCCACGCGTGCTGGTGCGCACCTGCGAGAAGGCGCCCACGGCATGGTCGGCCGAGTTCTCTGCCTTCGCGCCCGACGCCCTGGCGTGGCTGGCAAGCCTGGGCGTGCAGCTGGTGGGCATCGACAGCCAGTCGGTCGATCCGGCCGAAAGCAAGACGCTCGACAGCCACCAGCAACTGTTCAAGCACCACCTGCGCGTGCTCGAGAACCTGGTGCTCGACGGCGTGCCGGCCGGCGACTACGAGCTGATCGCGCTGCCCTTGAAACTGATGATGGCGTGCGCATCGCCGGTGCGCGCCGTGCTGCGAGAACTCTGAATGACCGCTTCGACATCCACCACTAGACAAGACTGCCTCGCGCTCGATGCGCAAGACCCGCTGGCGCCACTGCGCGACCAGTTTGCTCTGCCCGAGGGTGTGATCTACCTCGACGGCAACTCGCTCGGCGTGCTGCCGCGCGCCACCGCCGCGCGCGTGCAGCAGGTGGTCATGCATGAGTGGGGCACCGACCTGATCCGCAGTTGGAACACCGCCGGCTGGATCGATCTGCCGCAGCGCGTGGGGAACAAGATCGCGCAACTCGTCGGGGCGGGCGAGAACGAACTCGTGGTGGCCGACTCCACCTCGGTCAACCTGTTCAAGGTGCTGAGCGCCGCGCTGCGCATCGTGCAGGCCGACGCGCCGACCCGAAAGTGCATCGTCTCCGAGCGCAGTAACTTCCCCACCGACCTCTACATCGCCGAAAGCCTGGCGCGAGACCACGACATGCGCCTGGTGCTGGTCGAGCCCGATGAGATCGCGCAGCATCTCAACGCCGACCTTGCCGTGCTGATGCTCACGCAGGTGAACTACCGCACCGGCCGGCTGCATGACATGGCGGCGTTGACGAAAGCCGCGCACGAAGCCGGCGGCCTCACGGTGTGGGACCTGGCGCACAGCGCCGGCGCCCTGCCCGTGGACCTCAAGGGCAGCCATGCCGACTTCGCCGTCGGCTGCGGCTACAAGTACCTGAACGGCGGCCCGGGCGCACCGGCCTTCGTGTGGTCGCACCCGCGCCATGCCGAGCGCTTCTGGCAACCCCTGGCCGGCTGGATGGGCCACGCCGCGCCGTTCGAGTTCACGAGCAACTACCGGCCCGCGCCCGGCATCGCCCGCTACCTGTGCGGCACGCCGCCGGTGCTGTCGCTGGCCGCGCTGGAATGCGGCGTCGACACCGTGCTCGCTGCCGACATGCAGGCGCTGCGCCGCAAGTCGATGGCGCTGACCGATCTGTTCATCGAGTTGGTGGAAGCACGTTGCGCCGGCCACGAGCTGCAGCTCGCATCCCCGCGGCAAGCCGCGCAACGCGGCAGCCAGGCGAGCTTCGCGCATGCCAGCGCGGGCTATCCCATCATGCAGGCGCTGATCGCGCGCGGCGTGATCGGCGACTTCAGAGCGCCGGACATCCTGCGCTTCGGCTTTACCCCGCTCTACACCCGCTTCATCGACGTGTGGGACGCGGTCGAGCACCTCGTGCAGGTGCTGCAAAGCGGCGAATGGCGCGAAGCACGCTTCAACCAGCGAGCGGCAGTGACATGAGCGGTCACATGAGCAAGCCAGAAGACATCGTGAAGGAAGAAGGCGCCCAGCTCGACTTCTCCAAGGACATGAGCTACGGCGACTACCTTCACCTCGACGAGGTGCTGAACGCCCAGGTTCCGCTCTCGCCCGACCACAACGAGATGCTGTTCATCGTGCAGCACCAGACCAGCGAGCTGTGGATGAAGCTGATGCTGCACGAGCTAAGCGCTGCCGTGCAATGCGTCGCTCGCGACGAGCTCGGCAGCGCCTTCAAGATGCTCGCGCGCGTCAGCAAGATCATGGAGCAGCTCGTGCATGCCTGGGACGTGCTGGCCACGATGACGCCGCCCGAGTACTCGGCCATCCGACCTTACCTGAGCAACAGCAGTGGGTTCCAGAGCTGGCAGTACCGCTGCATCGAGTTCCTGCTCGGCAACAAGAATGCCGCGATGCTCAAGCCGCACGCGCACCGGCCCGAGATCCTCGCGCGTGTCGACGCAGCCTGGCGTGCACCCTCGCTGTACGACGAATCACTGCGCCTGCTCGCACGCCGCGGCGTGCCGGTGCCCGCCAGCCACACCGAGCGCGACTGGACGCAACCCTACCAAGCCGACACACACGTCGAAGCCGCCTGGCTCACGGTCTACCGCGACCCGAAACATCACTGGGACCTGTACCAGCTCGGCGAAGAACTCACCGACCTCGAAGACGCATTCCGCCTCTGGCGCTTCCGCCACGTGACCACCGTCGAGCGCGTGATCGGCTTCAAGCGCGGCACCGGCGGCACGGGCGGCGTGAGCTACCTGCGCAAGATGCTCGACGTGGTGCTGTTCCCCGAGATCTGGTCGCTGCGCACCGAGCTCTAGGGGACCCCGCACGATGTTCTTCTCACGCCGCCCGGTTGCTCCGCTGACGGCGTTCGTCGACACGCTGTGGGCCAGCGAGCGAGCTGCCATGCCGCACGCCCGAGAACGCAACTTGCCCACCGGTTGCGTCGACATCGTGATCCCGCTGCTCGACGGGCAACGCATCACCCGCTTCACCGGCATCGACGACATGGCCGGGGACAGCTTCACCAGCGGCGTGGTCCAGGGCGCGCAAGACCGCAGCCACCAGCGCGAAACACATGGCGCCTCGGCCGTGGTGGGCGTTCATTTCAAACCCGGCGGCGCGGCGGTGTTCTTCGGTGGGGCATTGCCCGAGCTTCGCAACCGCACGGTGCCGCTCGACGCGTTGTGGGGACCTTGCGCCCGCTACCTGCGAGAAGAGTTGCAGGCCGCCATCGGCCCGCAGGCGCGGCTGCGGAGGCTCGAGTCCTACCTGATGGCCCGGCTGCAGCAAGCCACGCCGGCGGATGCGGTGGCCTTCGCCGCCCTGCATGTGCTCGGGCAACAACCTGCTGGTGCCCTCATCGAGCCCGTGCAACGCGCCAGCGGTTGCAGCCCGGCCCAGTTCATCGCCCGCTTCGAGCAGACGGTGGGCCTCACGCCCAAGCGTTATGCGCGGGTGCTGCGCTTCCATGCGCTGATCGAGCGCGTGGCGCTTCGCCGGCCCGATGACTGGGCGCAGGCGGCAGTCGAGGCTGGCTACGCCGACCAATCGCACCTGATCCACGAGTTCAAGCGCCTCGCGGGCATCACGCCAAAGGCCTACCTGCCCATCGCGCCCGACCATCCAACCCATGTGGCGGTGGTCGAAAAAATCTCCAATACGGACTAAATTGGCCGCTCTAGATTCGGTCAATCACTTCCGGAGAAGACCGCCATGCCCGTCACCAAGAGTTCCATTCACGAACTGTTCGCTTACCTCTGCGTGCCCGATTCGAAAAAGGCCATCACCTTCTATGAGCAGGCTTTCGGCGCGCTGGAGTTGTTTCGCCTCACCGAGCCGTCCGGGCGCATCGGCCACGCCGAGCTGCAGATGGGCCCGAGCGCCGTGCTGATGCTGAACGATCCGTTCCCCGAGTTCGGCATCTTTCCGCCGCCACCGGAAGGCATTCCCGGCTCGCGAATCCATCTGCATGTCGACAACTGCGACGAGATGCTGCGCTCAGCCCTTGCCGCCGGTGCCAAGCAGCTCAGCGAACCCGCCGACCAGTTCTACGGTGAGCGCAGCTGCAGGGTGCTGGACCCGTTCGGCCACACCTGGCTGCTCGGCCATTCAATCGAGAAGCTGACACCTGAAGAGATGCAGCGCCGCTACACGGCACTGATGCTCGAAACGGGCGGCTGGAACAAAACAAAAGGCGACTGATGCAACCCGCAGCGCGGGCAGCATCAATCGCCTCGTCAGCGAAGAAAACTTCGCTGCTTACTGATCAGTTCCTTGAGGGAACACGACGATCGCGCGGGTCGGGTGTGAGCTGTTCACTGCCACGAGCGATTCTTTCATCTTGCCGTTCAGCGTGGTCTGCAGTTTGTACTGGCCTGCCGGCACCTTGGCCCACAGATACGGACCCTGCGTGCGCGCATCGAGCACCACGTCACCGCTCTTCACGGAGATGAGCTTCACATCGGCATCGGCTGTGAACTCGTTCTTCGCGCCGGCCTTCTGATAGATCTCGATGTTCAACGGGTACTGGTTGCGCGCCTGTGTGAACGCCGGAATCTGCTCATAAGGAATGCCACCCGTCACGTAGCTGGCGTCACCCGAGGTCTGTACGTCGGGCAGGGGAACCGCTTCGCCCGGTGCCACCGAGCGCACGGAGGCGCCGGGAGCCGGGCTCGGCGTGGCCACTGGGTCCTGCGCCCATGCGCTGGCACCCATCAGGGCAACGGTCGCGGCAACGATCAGGCTTTTTTTGCTTGCTGGGTTCATGATGAATCTCCTTGGAGTGATCCGAGAACCTGATTTGACGCTTGATCGTTGCCCCATGTTCATGCCCAGACGCAGGTCGCGGCCAAGTCCTACGCTGGCTTAGCCAAGGTTTACCGGCACGAAGATACGTTCTCCGTCACGCTCGACCAAAAGGGCCACGCTCTTCGGTTTGCCGTTCATCACGCTGCGCACTTGCTCGATCGACGTCACCGGTTTCCCGTTGATCGCGATCAGCACGTCGCCCGCTTCGACACCGGCCCGCGCCGCTGCGCCGCTCACGTTCTCGATCACCATGCCGCCATCGCTCTGGATCTGGCGGCGCTCGTCGCGCGTCAGTGGCCGCAGTGCCAGGCCGAGCTGGCCGCCCTGGTCGGCGGCATCCTTGTCGGCCACCTGCTTGTCGGCCTCTTCGGCGCCGCCCAGCTTGGCTTCGATGTCGCGCGAGGACTGATCACGCCAGACCTTCAGCTTGACCTTCTCGCCGGGGCTGGCCATGCCGATGATGCTCGACAGCGAACCCGAGCGAACGATCGGCTCGCCGTTCACTTCGGTGATCACGTCACCTGGCTTCAGGCCCGCCTTCTCGGCAGCGCTGTTGCGTGCCACGGTCGCCACGAGCGCACCGTCCGGCCGCTTCATGCCGAAGGACTCGGCCAGCGTCTGGTTGATGTCCTGCACCGTCACGCCGA
>Ga0307515_10021817_pt1 | contig 11327 bp, 9 predicted proteins | sample 17_EM_MG_FD_194513 | JGI IMG/M metagenome (GOLD analysis project Ga0307515, IMG submission 194513) | Populus trichocarpa ectomycorrhiza microbial communities from riparian zone in the Pacific Northwest, United States - 17_EM | ecosystem: Host-associated > Plants > Roots > Unclassified | place... | reverse complement strand
CCCTCCTCTAAATTGATCCCTCGTGCATTGTCTATTGTTTGTTCCACTTCTGACATTCGGTATAGATGTCTTGGTTATCCTCACACTGACGTCTTCCATCACTTGTTTTTGAATAAACACAATTTTGATTCCACCTGATTCCCTCACCAATGTCATCAATAAAAATTGACCTCACAATGAAAGATCACAAACAAGTGACTTATTTAGAAGGTTTAGGATACTGGTGATGAAATTAATTTCCTTTATACATGTTATAAAGGAAATGTAAGGAATTCAAGAGCATCACTCTTGCCTAACAAATGGTGAGGAGCTCATGTCAGTACTACTGTAGAATGAATCCTCAGCTCCACCATAGTAATTATCCTCTTTCTCCTCATCCCACTTCAGAACCTCCCTTGTGTACTTAAATGCCTCATCAATTGTCACTCGGTCCCTTGCCCTAGCTTGCCATACAAAAAGTTTACGGCCTGTGATGGAAGCATATAGATCTTTAAACTTCATTGCAACATAGTAGTAGGCCTGGTGAGCAAGTGATTGGTTGTTGTGGTGAGGTTGCACCGGACTGAAGTCATTAAACCACTCACAAGCACTTAAGTGCACCCGATTAACCTTCTCTTCGAAGACATCGTACTTGTTAAGTATCAGCACAAAAGGTGTATCCTTAAAGCATGGGTGCCTAATCATTGTCTCAAATAGCTCCTTGCTTTCTATCATCTTGTTCCGAAGTAGAGATCCAGTGCCACTACTCTCTGGCACAAGCCACATTTGATCGTAGTCACTAAGGGCTACACAGAATACCACTGCTTGAACGTCTTCAAACATTTCCACCCATTTACATCCCTCATTCATTCCCTTTGCATTTACTCTAATCAGTTGATATCTGAAAAAAGAAAATTGCAGGCATGAATACTCGAATTCAGCCAACATAATGAAAGAAAAAAGAGTATCGATTTTCAAGTTCAAATGCCATGAACTTGAAGTGTGTTTGTGTGTGCAAAAATTCAAGGTCCCAATATATATGAAGTGTGTTTCTGAATTTGATGTCTTGTAGAGAGAGAGGGAGGGAGAGAGAGAGATTCTGACCTTAGATGTGTGCACTTCCACACAAGGTCAGTTATCATGAAAATGTGTTAGTTTTCATTAAGGCATGCTGTCTTTCCATTAAAAAAAAAAGGTCTGAGCTAGGGTGCTCACAATGTGAATGCCTCTAGTAAAGTTGAAGAAATCTGTTAATTTTATTTTATTTTTCTGTTTTGTGCTACAGTTGGCATATTTTGTGGATTACGCAGAACAGTATAGAAAACTTACCTGGTCAGAGGTGGAGGTGGAGCATCCAGATTAGTTGTGTATGTTTCAGACATTGGACTCCGATCATCAAGGGAAAATTCGATGAAAGCAAGACCATTTCCTTGGGTGACCCCTTCTGCATAGAGAATATCACGTTCAGAAGGTTCGTATTCATTGCTTGAGATCTCAACAGCCTGAAAGAAAGAAGGCCACATGATATAGCCATTCAAGACCATAATGGTAATTAAAGTTTATCTAGGATCAAAATATGTAATAGACACCAACAATGTTAGAATTAACAACTTGGTGATTAAGAAGAATTCAGAAATAAACAAATGGCATATTGCAACTGCTAAATCTTGTACAACCAACTGATGTAAAATGCAGAATTCTACCCGACTCAAGAAGTACTCGGCCACATCTGGAAGGAAGTGAAGCTCATCTTTTCTTCTATATGTTTCCTGTGTAGCAGGATCTCTCCACACCTCCTCAACTAATGGAGCGTACTCACGTGTTGCTGCAGGGAAGAAAGCATCCAAATCTCCAGTGGCTATAATATCCAGTAGCCAGTCAGAGAAATGCTTCAACCTTGGGTTGATCGAATAGATACAGTGATTAGTTTCACTATGGTCAACATCTCCACCTAGAAAGAGCAAACAAATGATAGCCTCCATCAGATTACTCAAAGGTTTAGTGTTTAGCTCTGATTGAAAAAAAAAATGCACTGAATTATTTTCCCTCCACCCACCGAAGAAAACGATAATAATAATAAAAAAAAACCATAACCCCATTTAGAACCATTTCATGATAAATTCCTAAAAATAACGTCAAGATTACTGGAAATTGCCCTAACTTGCCACTCTTCCTTTATGGCCGGCGTGTGTCATCTAAAGGTAGTCAGTTTATTGTCGGTAGCCATTTCTTTTTTCCCCCTTCATTTCTCTCTCCTGCATAGAGAGATGCACTCTAGTCCTTATTTTTATTGCCTCTCCAGTTTCAGTCCTTTTAGTTTTGATTGTTTATTTTTGTCATTTTCCCTTTTGTTAAATTTTTATGATCTTTCAATTTAATCCTTCAATTCTAATTTCTATATATAATATTTTTCGGTTCAGTCCATCTACTATTGATTTCTTATTTTATTTCTTATTTTCTTTTGTCAAAGTTTTTATGCTTTCAATTTTATCTTTCAGGTCAATTTTATGTTTTTGTTTTTTCAATAATAAAAAAAAAATTCAATTTGGTCCTTCTTCTTTTGATTTCTTGGTTTTTTTTCCTTGACTCTTTTGTCAAAGTTTTTATGGTTTTCAATTTTATCTTTCAAATCAAATTTATGGCTTTTGTTTTTTCAACAACAACAACAACAATAATAATAATAATGGTAATGATAATGATGATAGTTTATTATGATTGTAATGGTGTTAATGATAGTAATGATTGTGATGATAATATTAATAATTGTGATCATAATTAAAATAACAATAACAGCAACAACAATGATAATAATGATAGTAGTAATAATACTACTAATAGTAATAGTGATAACAATAATAACAATAATAGTAATTTTATGGTTAGTAGTAGTAGTAATTTTATGGTGGTGGTGATGGTAGTGATAATAATCAAAATGACTTTGGAATAATGTGTTTTGGCATATTAGTTTATTTTCTCTTCAATTTAACACTCCCATCGAAAAAAATTTATCCATTGTTCTTTTGAATAAGTGTTATTCCTTTTTTATTTAGTTCTTCAATTTTAATTTTTCATGTATTTTTTTTTATTTGGTCCTTATTATTTGGATTTCTTTTTTTTTTCTTAACCCTTTTATAAAAGTTTTATTGGTTTTTTATCTCATCCTTCAATCCAGATTTAAGGTGTGTTATTTTTTCTCAATTTTTTCCTCACTCTTTTATTTTTTTTTTCTTTTTGCTTGAGTTATTTTTCTTTTCAATTAAACCCTCCAATTATAAAAATTTAGTTGCCCTCTAATTTATTTTTTATTTAGATTTTCACCAATGTTCTTTTAATTATAATTTTTTATTTTAGATCTTTTTGTGTAGTTAATTTTTTCCCCCGGTTAAGTTTTTATGTGTTTGTTGACCCGGTCCAATTTTTTCATCTTTTTTTATCTAATTTCATGCTTCCACTGTTTTTTTCCAAGGTATCGTAATATTATATTTTTTTGGAAAAAAAATCTGATTAATATTATTGTCTTTTCTTTTACTATCTAATTAAAATAAAACCAACTCATTAATCTCAGTTTGTGTTATACATCAAATAGTTAATTTCTCTTATTTCTTTAGAACATGTTAGCATCACCTAGACATCGTTTTTCATGAATAAAATACAGACCGTTTGCATCACTTAATATCGTTTTTCAGAAAAAATACAAACCCGCAGCATAGCACAAGCCCATGCCTAGTTGCCACTAAATCTTATGGCATGCAATAACAGTGTCGTTTCCTTCTTTAGCATGTTTTTTTCTATATTGAGCATTTTGTAGAGCTAATCAGCAGCAATCTCCCTCTCTCATGTTAAAAATATCTCATTTGAATGTTCTCTACATTAATGTTATAAGTAAATTATAATGGAAGTTTCTTTTCTAATAAGATGAATACATTACTCCTATTTTATGTTGTGATTTCAACACTTTTTAAGCATAAATAATATTATAATTTTAATTTTTAAGGGACTTTATAAAAAAGAATGTTGAATGAAACTTGTTAATTTTTCTATATATGTAAAAAATTAATTTAGTTAGCATCTAAATCTTGGGTTTTACAATTTTAGTTTACGAACTCCCCAAAAATTTAAGATTAAAAAGTGATTGTTATAGGCTTTTATTGAATAAATATTTGATAACATACAAGTACAGAATATACCCAAGAATTTTAATGCATGAAAAGAAAAACTAGAAATTAAGATATTACCTGCTTCTGAGTTTTGGTCTTCGTCACCAAGCGACTTCATCCAAGAGGCTTCCTCCTCCTCAAAGCGTTCCCGCCCATCAAGCAAAATGCTAAGATATTTGTACATATTGCTCTGGATCATCAACTTGATATCTTGCAAATCTTCCGCAGTAAACTTGCTCCCGTACAAAAATTTCGCCTGTTTAAGTGATGCATAATGCACATCAAGAAAGATATCAGCAATCATAAAAAGACATTTCAAGTTCTAGCACGGGGCTTTAGTAAAAATGACTAGAAATTTTGCATCTTATCGAACTCAGGTTGAGTTGTAATTCTATTGAAAAATGCAAGAGAGAGTCTGATCTTTATCCTGCATGCATCGAGCCCAAGATATCTCAAGTTCTTCACTCTATCTTAGCGAAATATGGTTGGTAAAAAGTTTTGTTTGCATCACTTGAAGTTGACTAGTAATGCATAGTTTAAATAGAATTCAGTAAATGGCTCAAAACTTGAACAAGGTAATACAACACCCAGTGCAATCAATGAACTTGTTGCTCCAATTAAGTTTGACTTCGAGTAAGAAACAAATTATCAAAATGAAGTTGCTGATTGGACATGACAACTCTTACAAACAAAAATGATAGCTAATCATTTGGATAACCATCCCATGTGACAAGAACAAAAACCTCAAAATAACCACATTCAAGATGGAAATTCGAACACAAATACAGGAAAATTTGTGTTTCAGAAACCTTAACCAACTCATAAAAGGTTATATTTACCAAGTGTCAACCCCCTAACAATGAGTTCTTAATTAGATGGGCAGATAGGGCCCATGCTAAGAATTTCAGATCCACTTCAAATGTGTGATGAAAATTTTACAGTTGACTACTCTCTAGACCATAGCCAATCAAAGCACCAACAGAAAGGCCACACCTGCTTGAAGATAGTGCTAGTTCCAGAGCCTTGAATCCCAAGTAGAAGAAGTTTCTGTACTTTTTTCTGCTCTAGATAATTTGGAACGGTGGTGTAATTGCTGGCCTCATCTCTCTGTCCATGAGGTTGACCATGGGGCACAGGCAAAGAGAAAAGTGTACTAACAATCCTAGTTGATGCCTGTCTAGCAAAGAGCAAATCCAAATGATCAATACAGGACCTATGATTTTATACTGACCACAAACTTCTAATAAGGAGTTTCCAGCACATACCTTCTCCCAAATATTTCCCCTGATATTATTCTGACCTTCCTCTTCATAACGACCATCATCATAGACCCAAAAATGAGTGTCTCGAGGACACTGCACCTTCGCCAGCTAAAACATTAGGAAACCAGGTTAGCTATTGCGTTGGACATGAACCAAAGTGACTAAAAGCACACAGTACACAATAATACATCTACTCAGTAAGGAAGACCAATCCAAAAACTCAGTCTAGCTATGGTAGCAACCAATTATGCCCACAAGAACACTAAAAGGAAATAAAGTATTGTTGTGCAACATCAATAATACACTACTAAACATTCACAAGCTGGGCTCAAGTATAAGGTTAAGCTGTTCTCCAGCTATGACTGAAATTGGGCATCATAACCAAGCAGTGACCATGCTGAATTCAACTAGCATGAAGCGTTATTTGGCTCGTCTGCATCCACAGCTACTATCTCTCCATGACATACTTTCTAGCCTTCACCAATCTACATGCATCTCTGTTTAGAGATTCTCTATCTTTACACTCATTAGCATCCCTAATGGTGACAATATATTCAAGGCCTACAGTCTATGTTTAAACATGCATGAACTACATGCTGCAGCTTCATGACTGCTTATACTTATACGAGCATTGCATTCTTCATTTATGGGAACAGAGCTTTAGACCACTTTGGAAGGGGATACACAATAATTGTGGGAATTCATAAGACATTGTCATTTTAACATATCTAGTTTTTCCCGTAAACACAAAATGGTAACACAATTTATTAACAGTATCAACTTAAGATTTCAACCTACCACCCTGCTCATCTTTTGTCAATGCTGAGTGCAAATGAAAATGTCAGCAATAAATAAAAAAAAACAAGGCATTGTCCAATTTCCTCCAGGAAAAATTGGAGATTTAAAGCAAAATTGAAATCAGAAAGTTCCCTCCCAAGCATTTGTAGTCAGCAATTAAAATAGGAAAACGTGCTTGAAATAATTTTTCTGTAAATGGAAGTGCCTAACAAATCCTATTACTTTATTAACTACACAAGAAAACTTGACAAATCCAATATTTTGTAAACTAAGTGAGAGAACTTGGGATAAGAACAACAAGCCTAAATGAGGTTGAATACCGACAACCCCAAAATGAATATCAAAATGTAGATACACATGAGGAATGTGCACTGAAGTTCATAAAAGCAAAGGATAAAAATCAAATCCCAAACTACCTAGCAGCTATTTTCATTTATCTAGTAAGAATCTAAATGTTGCTGTTTGCATCACACACCAGTACAAGAATAACTGGATGAAGAACTTACTTTTAGAACCCTCAGTTCAAGTTTGGTTATTTCCCGACCATTAATGTAAACCTCCGTGCGACCATTGCTTGCATTAGGGCTGAGTTTCCCTGTGAAATTTAAGTTTGAACTAAAGATTCTATCTGGTTTTTCTCCCTCCTGCAAAATAGCAAGTAAAAACCTTTAATTCATGCTAACCTGAAGGAATTTAAATTTTTTTTCCCACAAGTTCAGGTAGAAAGAGACCTTAGTGATATTTTCTCAATTTGAATTTTAAAATTCAACTCACCTTTCCCCAAAGACCAGATTCCTTGTCATACCAATATCTACCAGGTTTCAATTTCCGCGGAGGTAATGGGCATCCAAGTAATTCAGACATCTCTTCTGGTTTCAGAGGATATCCATTCACAATCAACTGCTCTGGCCGAAGCTGATTACCCGAACATTCTTTCTCTGCTTTCATAATTTGCTTGACTTCCAAAGGACTGAGTAATCGTGACAAAACCCTTGAATGTTTACCCAACTTTGACCTCTTTGATTCATCAATTGGTTGACCAATGCATGTCACACACTTGCGCCCTTCAGGCATAGATCCCATGGCTCGAAGCACACAATTGCTGCAATACTTAGCATCACAAACCAAGCACGATTCCTTGGTTTCCCACCTCCCCTTTCCACACCTGTAACAAACCCTACTTTTTTTCTTCTTCTTTTCCTTTGCAACTCCAACGTACCCTGGATAATCTAGCTTCTCTACATCTTTCCTCTCAGATCGATCAACAGTGTTAAATGTAACAACTGGCACTCTCTTTACTTCATTAGCCATTTGTTTTGGAGGATGACTAAGAGAATTTTGGACTGACCCTGGAGAAGCTGAAGCTGAAGCAGAAGAAAATTCAGGGTTTTGCAAGACAGAGACTACTGACTCTGAGCTTGCTGATATTCTAGGACTTTGATTAGGTGAACCAGTGACACCAGCTATTCGAGACACGGGTAAAGGAATTGGTTCAATTACTGGAGGACCTGGATTTGAAACCAATCTTTGTGATTCTGAAAGCGGTTCTGCTGTCAGGATCACATGAGAAATTACATCAAGAGGTTCAACTTTCGGGACATCATAAGAGACTGGTGGGCCATCATACACCATCGCTATAGAATAATCAAGCTCGGTCTCATCTTCAGGGAGAGGAACTCCTGGAGGAAGCATCTTTCTCACCAATTCCCGCCAGCTCTCTCCCTCTCTGCTCTCCATTTCTTCAACTATAACACCAATTAACTATAGTCTTTACCTTCAATATCAACTAATAACTTCACAAGAATCACTCATATCCAAATTAAGAAAATGCAACTTCATGGAACTGCTACCAACAAGCAAACCATTAATGTTGCAGCAAACAAAAGATCCACAAAAAAAAAACCACTAAAAAAAGTTGAATGGCAGATTGTAGGCGATAATCTTGATGAGGACTTGGAATCAAAACCAGAAATAATCAAGCAGCCGCAATCAACAGTCGTATACCCCCACCTGGGTCAGCCTTTGAAGCCTTCATATTTGAACGAATAAATCACAAACTGATCAATAATTTGATCCAAATTCAAATTAACATGAACCAAATTCAACCATAGCAAAGAAGAACCAGTTTATACAAAATACCATCTGAGCTTAAATCATGTCAAAGTCAAAAAAGAAAAATTCAAACTGAAACGTATCCAAACTCGGTACTTTTTAGAGTCAATGCATGAGCTTTCAACAAAAACAGCCAAATCCCAAATCAAATCAAATCAAGTTACAGTCAAAATCAAATAGCAAAACTGGAATTTCCCGTCTGTCTTCAAGCTTTAAATTAACAGAAAATAAACAATTTTTACTAAGTCCAAAGTTAGAACATCAAAGTTCATACAGTAAGAACTAATCACTAAGTCCCCAAGAACTTTAAGAACCAATGACTAATCCAATACAAAAGAAAAGAAAAACCAACCAAGAAAGGAATCCAGAAAAGGGAATCTGATAAATGCCCTTGAGCATAAACTTTCAAGTTTTCTAAAGTGATAGAGCGCATAGAGAGAGGAATAGAGACCATAGAGAGAGAGAGAGAGAGTAAGGCACCTGAACAAAGGGACGGAATGAGAGAGAGCTTGAGAAAAATCTATGAAGAAGAAGAAGGTACTGAGCTTTTCGAACCACTATTTCTACTTCTGCTTCTACTGCTAACTAGTATGCTTTGAAGAAACCAAAAGGAGAGACAGGGTAAAGCATTAAGCTTTTTAGCGCTCCATTCTTATGCAGAGGGAGTGTGATATACAGGTGATGATAGGGTGAAAACTACAGATAGATAGAGAAGAAGGAAATTGCGGGTCCCGTAGAAGGGAAAGTGGGGCCATACTTCATTTTGGTTTTGTGTCTTGTATTTTCTTAAGGATAATACCACGGAGTTTTTTTAAAAATAATATATAAAACTTTTTGAGACCATGGTAAATATTCTGTTTTAAAATATTTTTTATTTAAAAATATATATTTTTTATTTTTTTAAAATTATTTTTAATATAAATACATCAAAACAATTCAAAAATATTAAATAAAATAATATTAAATAAAAAAACAAATTTTAAAAAACAATATTTTAACTTCACTGCCTAACACCCACTTAATTATTGATTTATAAATGCAGGTATTATATGCGCGGTCAGCTGTGTAGGTCTCACACGCGTGATCTTAAAATTTAGAGGCCTTTTTTCGGCCTCTTTGACTTTTTAAAAAATAAACAATAAACTCAACGAGTCATATTTAATATAATTCATCTTTCCCATAACTAATTCACACAATCCACCTGCAATTCAATTTCATTTTAACTTAATTAAATAAACTCAAATAATTTTATATATTAATTATTATAACATTTAAGTATATCATTTAACTACATTTAACTGCTCTTCGAACCTCTTCTATATAAACAAATCTACCTAATAAATAACAAAAAAAATTAAAAATATTTAAAAAAAATCAATTTTTTTTAAATACAATTAAATTGCACTCCCAGACAGTTTTTAGATAAAAATAGATTTTAATTTCTTTTCTGTCACAGTAATCAGACGCAAAATAGGACGATAATGAGGACGGGCAGTGGGGAGCTCGTGGGCGTGTGGATAGACATGTCATTGTCAGCGTGAAGGGGACGGAAAGGAAACGCACACACGACCAAGATGTTTAAAAATATGTTTTGTTTTCCGTCTGCGTTTGACTGTTAATTCCGCGCGCGCGTTAAGGGAACGTTATGTGGCCAGATTTGGGATCATTATGAACTCTGCTATAATAATTATTGCTTATCTAGTTGCCATGCCGGTCTTTCACGTAACAAATAAACAACGCTTTCAAAGAGGGGATGATTATTTTGGATTTGATTTGATTTTTATTAAAAAAATAATAATTAAACTGAATTTTTTTAAAAAAAACCAAACGAGCTCTTGGTTTTGGTTTGGCTCGATCGGTTTTTTAAGATAAAAATCGGTTCACCAGGTTTGACTCGGTTTTTTTTATTTTTGCTCGGTTTTTTTCTTGTTTTTTCAGTTTCGGTTCGGTTTTAGGCTTATAAAACTGAAACCGAACCGGTCGGTTTTTTCAAAATTATAATTGGTTTTTTTTTACGGTTCAGTTTTTTCGGTTATTATTTTTCGGTTTTCTTGGTTTTTTAGGTTTTTTGCTTACCTCTACTTCCAAGATATCGATAACTACCTCTTTCTATTTCTAAGTAAATGCGAAAAAATTTATAATAATCGATGGGTAACTAGTGTTATATATTAGTTTTTTTTGTTTATTTTAAAGAAAAATATATAAATAAAAAGAAAAGAATATAAATTTATGAATCACAAAAATAATAAGAATATTTTAATCTAAAATTCCTCTTTTCTGGTTATATTTTTTTAGTTTTTTTAAAGTAAATCCCAGAAAATAATTAATAGGTTGTATCTAATTACTTTTAAAATAACATAAAATTACTTAATAAATTCCATTCTAAATAACTACCTACTTAAATCGTATGGCCCCATTTCAAATGCATTTACCAGGTAGCGAAAAACGAGAAAAAAGAAGTAAATTTCACTAGCGCAACAAAAAGAAAGGGTTATTTTAACTTTGAGATTTATAACTCGACTGGTTAGGTTTTAGATTTATTTCTCATGAATCGCTAGTTTGAGTGCTATAAATTTTAGGATCACTGGAAGTTTACGTAGTCGTTAATCTTAGGGTTTCGAAAGATTAATCGAGGTGCATGTAAACTGACCCGAAAACCCATAATTATAAAAAAATCAAAATCTGGATAAATAAAAGTTTTATTATTTGATATTTATATTAAAATCAACTGTTGGTGATTTATTTATAAAATCCAAGATCATGAAAGTAAAGAGAAATGAAAATGTCATCATAGATTGATTTTCTTCATGCACCACTTGCGACCTTGTTGATGCCACCCAGAAACATCATGATGTTAGATTATATAATTAAGTTAGTTTTTGAAAACGCAGTTGTATCTGTGTTTTTAAAAAAATTAAATTATTTTTTTTATTAAAAATTAATTTTTTTATATATTTTGAATTATTTTATTACGTTGATCTCAAAAATAATTTTTTAAAAATAATAAAAAATTATTTTA
>Ga0307515_10021816_pt1 | contig 11327 bp, 10 predicted proteins | sample 17_EM_MG_FD_194513 | JGI IMG/M metagenome (GOLD analysis project Ga0307515, IMG submission 194513) | Populus trichocarpa ectomycorrhiza microbial communities from riparian zone in the Pacific Northwest, United States - 17_EM | ecosystem: Host-associated > Plants > Roots > Unclassified | place... | reverse complement strand
GGGTGGACCACCAGCCTGTCCTGGCACATCAGCCCCTGTCTTACCTGACCGACTTGGTGGTCAGGGAGTCGGTACTGCCTCCTCTGTCCTCTTGGAAGTCAAGCCCCTTTTGCGACAGATGGGTCGTATCCATGGCCCGAATATTTGAGACCTATCTGGATGTGGATACATACGCGCCGGCGGTTTGGACTGTCAATGTGCTGGTAGGATTTAGAGAGACCTTATGGAGGGAAATGAATGGTGCGCAGGCCATCGGGCACCGGTACAAGGGTAAACGCGATCTTCTACGTACGTGCCCTTGTGGCGTGGAGCTGTCCCTGGACCACGTCCTCTTGGGGTGTGTACGGTATAATCTTTCTGCCCTTGAACACGTGATGCACAGTAGGCTACGGGAGGTTTCCCCTAGGTTATATCACAGGTCCCTCCATCCGGAGTCTTGGAAGCCTTCCCCGTGGTATCCCCTGCTTGCTCTTAAGAGGGTGGAGCAGGATTCGGTCAAGCCGTCCAAGGCCATGCTCAAGCCTAACAAGGCCTTCTCGGACTCGAGACGAGCTCGGGAGTGGGTAATTGGTAGCTTTTTTTGGGCTGTTTGGAAGTGGCGGATGAAGGAGGCTAACGAGCCCAGCTTCCGGTTCCTACCGGACAAACAGGTGAACGCGCTCCGCGCCCTGCTAAGGGGTGATGGTAGTACGGCTGCGGGTGTGCCAGAGGGTAGTGGTGGGCCCCGGCCTGTGGTCCAGGCTGGGGATCTCTCGAAGTTGCCCTTGCCCATTTCTCGCCTGCTGAGCGGAGGTGGCGGCGAGGGAGTTGGCGGGGAATTCGCTCGCGGTAAGGTAGAGCTCACCAAGCGGGGTGAATCGATCCTGCAGGCCTTGACAGAGCCCGATGTGGTTCGAGGTTAGCCTGCTCCACATGCCGCGTTCACCGGTGTTATCGTAGGCCTTCTTGTGGCCCGGACCTGGGGGGCCCGTTGCGAGGCCGGCACACCCCATAAGGCACTAGCCTCGTCGTCTCATTAACCTTTTGGTCGTCCAATGGTTACTGGTCCTCGGCATAGAAGCTTGCTCATGCTGCAGTCACTCCAGTGGTACGGCGGCCAATCTAGGGGCTTAACTCGTGCCTGGGGTTGTTGACCTCGGGTCCCTGACGAGCCCCCAAGGGGGACGTTAAACTCTTTAAGGGCGGTCCGGTACGGCGCCCCTCACCACCCGCGGTGTGGGGCTACCTTGCCTATGTCGGACGGGAGGCCCCCAGCAGGTTTAGCGGGTATTCCCTTGGTTTTTTGCACCAAGGGCGACCCCCGCACTCCCGGCCTCGGAAGCTTTGGGTTGCAGACTCCTTCGGGAATCCGATGCCTTGAGAAGCTGTCTTGGCGCCTCCAACAGGCGACGGGGTCTTAAACCAGATTCCTGCTGGTGATGGTAGAGAGAGCTCTAGAGAGCAGGTCGGTTCCCTCGTCGGCGCGGGGCCCTGGTACAGAAGCTTGCTCGTATCAGTTTGCAGCGCCGCCTCTCTGACCCACAAAAAAAAAAAAAAAAAGAAAAAAAGGATTATTATGTATAAAATGGGTGACGGCCATTGGGTTTTTATTGTGTATAAAATGTTGGAACACGACCAACAGAGGAGGCTGCGTTTGGGGCTGCGGCCAGCCATTTGGAAAGGCGCGTTGACGAACAAGTGAATATAAGGATTTTTATATTTTCATAATTATAAATAAAATTTATTACATATAAAAATGGCGGAAAGTGGCAACGGTGATGGAAAGAGCTGCTGGAGCTTCTAAGGCCAGCTTGCAAGGTGACCAGACAAGGGCTGGTGCTTTGCAGGCAAGTCTTCGTACGTCATATACCTAGATTAGATACATAAGCGTCATATGTCCTAAGTCTTCCATCATGTATACATCTAACCCAACAACCTTGTTCTCATTCTGCAATCGACACTCCAGACGCTCCGGACACTCCAGGCCAGCCTTGCTTGCTCCTTTCCATGCAAAGCTAGCTCCTGCATATCATTATGGTTAGCGCCAGATTTTCACTAGAATAATTCAAGGCAGCAAAAATGCACTAACGGGTATTCCCTGACATTCCTACACTTTTCCGACTCAGGTCACCACAGTACTTACAAATTCTATTGCAGTATGGCCCTTGACGCGTCTTGCCTTTCGCGTCCGCTGGTTGTCTGTTGAGGTAAGCTCCAAGAGGGCAGTCGGAGTTTGGATGTCACATGTTAGAGTCTTCGATTCTCCATCTGTGCTCAGCCTCAAACCCAACAACCATCATGCCATCGGCCATTTTTATACATAATAATCCTTGATTTATTTATATTACCAACATTCGCGACGCGACGCGCCATTTCAATATAGCTGCCCCAGCCTCAAACCCAACATTCGTCACGCCGTCACGCACCAAAACGCATTCTCGGTCAGCTGACCCCGGTGTCTATTGAATTTGTCATCAGGTGGCCTCTTCCGCTCTGTGGAAGAGGGGGCCATTAGGCTTAGGTTATACTGGGTGACCCATCCCTCTGTATATCACAGAAGGCAGAGAGCCGCGATCATCTTCTGGACACAGTGATCAGAAAACAGCCCCATTGGCAGATTAGATCCATCAGGAATGTCAAGACGCGCAATTACTCTTGCAACCAGCCTCGAGCTGGGATCTTCCAATTCTAGATTCAGCTTCTCCAGTTGCTCTCTTGCGGGTGGATCTAAGTATGTGGAAAGTACCAACAGGATGGCAAAAAGGTTTGGATCCGGGTTCTCACTGGCTCCAAGATGGCGGTCATAGTTTTTGAGCAGTCCTTCCAGAACAGTGTAATTTGCATTGGACGTAGAACGAATAGTCACTGATGTTAATCCTTGTGCTTGAGCCACGAGCAGCCTTCCAATGGCGAAGAGTCCGTCACCTCCGATGGCTGGGGCGACAGCAGTAAGGGCGGATGTATAGAGAGGGAAATCACCCTTTGCTGTGATGATAGCGACATACTGATGTGCTAAGGGGTATGCTCCTCGCTCTAAGAGGGCATGGACAACCAGAAAAAGAACAGAAATGAGCGAATTGTAACAGTCGGAAGGTGTGTTTTCAAACCAGGTGGCAAATAGAGCGGGGTTTCGGGTATTCAGGAGCAGAGATGGGTGCTCACAACTGCTGTTGATGATGTTCAAACGATTGGCTCCATCAAGAGAACATGATACGGCCGCGAGTGTGACCACAGCTTCGAGTAATATCAGATCAGAGGGGGTCGGGGAATGATGCAAAAGCATTGCTAGACAGATCTGAAACGAATCTGCGGCCTCCGACCGTGGACACCTGTCGCTGCGGAGCTCGGACAATATGTCAAAAGCCATAAAGCTTCATTGTTGCACAGTTCCCTCCTTCGGATCATTCTTATAAGATCATCTGGGTCCCCCCACATCAAACCCTCCAACCTCAAGTAGCGACCAAACACCGCAGTCACAAGTTGAACCCAGGGACCCTTGGTACTTCCCTGGTCCGTCAAGATCTTGTATATTATGAAGCGATGACGCCAATCCAATTCGATACGTGAACACAGTGAAACGGCTACCAACGCGACCAGCATGGATGGATGGAGGTGCGAGAGGTACTCTTTATCACCCAATTTGTCATGGATCCAGGAAGGCAGGTCGAATAATGGTGGAACGCGGAGTGTGGTGCTACCTGCTACCTGCCACACTGACCAATGTAGTGCTTCGCTGTGTCGAGAATTCGGGGCACTCTCATGAATTCTCTGTAAGGCTGATGCTGCAGTGGAAAGCTGGACCTCGTCCACTGTTTTTGCTGAAATCGGTTCCACGAGATCGTTCTCTAGATAGGGGCGCCATTTCTGAAGGAAATCTGGATCTGCCGGAAGACACGACTCAGAGTGGTTCCTGGGGTATCCAAGATTATTGACGAAAAATGATCACCGGGTGGACAGAAATAGGCATGCACACATTGATACACCTTGCCCAACCTACGCGAAAGAGGAGAGTGGAATGGGGAAGAGCTAACAACGACTGATATGGACGTAGTCATCACATAATAGAATATTCCAATACCAAGAATAGTCGTGGTGACACCAAACGACGGTTTACTGATGTGAAAAAGGAAAATCACAAGTCCGATGGAAAACAGAAGAAGGGATATCTGGATGAGCAATGGGAGTGTCTCGACCATCTCTGGGAGCTTCCAATGCTCCATCCCAAGGTAGCGGAATTCACGCGTCTTCGCTCGTTGCTCTGGGATTGACAGTGCCCGCAAGCCACGGTCGAACTCGCGTACCCAGCTTTTGATGAGCATGGTGATGAATGCTGCTAGGACCATAAATCCGAGACTAGCGTAGAAGAGAGCATTGACAACAACAATGTGTTCTGGAGGGGAGAAGTCGGTCGGGACATATGGCCCAAGGCTCGAATTACGCATCATTTGTGTTTGGTAGATCAAAACATCCTGTATGATATCCAGTGGGTCCTGTTCGAGACAGCCAAGGAGTTCGATAAGGAAAGTGCTCAAGAAACCTGCGAACAATGCCGCCTGGACAACTTATCAGCTCAGGGGAACGCCAAAGGGAGGTAATACATACGAATATGAGTATGGTATCCATTTGCTCGAGCCATTCTCTCTCGCGTTCGCGGTCGATGATCTCCATTCCTGCCGTTCTCATATTAGTCAGTATATGGTGGTGCGGGTGGGTACGTGCCTTCATTATAGTATTCCCAGGCAGTCTTGAGGGTCGTCGTTTCATCTGGGTAATACAAAAATATGAGGTGTATTCTTAGAGCGTGAAGGGCAAGCGCTTGCCTTGTGGTTGTGCGGGTGGCAGGGGCTCTTGCTCTATAGAAGGGTCTTTAACACATATTAGTGACCAGGATAAGACAATTGAGTTACTGTGGTTCAATTTCCTCATCAGAAGAGACATCGAGGGAGGTGGCGGGTCTGGCGGATGTCAGGTTGCAAAGGGCTGTCTATCCATGGGTGCTTCAAGATCGCAACATGATTTCTGATTCCTTCTCCTCAGGCTCTCAATCGTCTGGTATTGAGTATTATCGGAATTTGGGATGCAGTGTGCGAGCCCTATTACAGCGACGCGATTTCATCGGTCCAGGACATGACACAGCCACTTCTCAGGTACACAAGGTATCGATCCCTGTATCTCGTATTTTTAGGTGTTTGTAACGGCCCCTACAAATACAGGGTTTTCGTTGTAATGTCGGTCACGCGGAAATATCAATGACTATTCGCGAGCTGCGCTTCCCAGTGCATCATGCAGGCTCAATGCAGTGGTAATTGTCAGGGGCGGTATTAATTTTCGCTTTTCGAACAATAGCTAACAGGGTTGAAACCCCGATGGCCAAACAGCTATTGTCGATCGAGACCGGGAGGGTTCCACCCACGGTGGCAAACCCATTGATCAGCTCCGATCGGAATGATGACTCGATGTAATGACTCAGATGTACATACGGATTGGTATATAAGGAGAACCGGACGTGACGACCAAAGCTCCCCAGCTTTGACCTCTTGTCCGCTCCAGCATACAGCTACCAGACCATAACCAACCTCTCAGTACCTCAACCTGCAGTGCACAGTAAGTCTCCTATGCTCCTATTCTTTAGAATAGTATTCTACAGGACGATCGGTCTAGTTGCCACCCTTTGGGGTTGGGGCTCACAGCCCAAGGCGCTATTCTCATCATCCTTTTCTCGCTTTTATTAGATAGTATTAGTCAGGGTTATTGTGGAGCAACAACCCTTGACATTAGGTCAAAGCTAACTACATTGCACCGGTTATCTGTAGGATAACCCTTGCAATGGCCAGCAACACATCCCCCGCTCCCCTCTCCGATATCACCAACGCCAGCAACGTCGCTACCACTGGCTCGCCCACCATGCCCGAACTCGAATGGATCGAGGGCCTCCATTTGTGGATGACCCCGCCCTGCCAAAACGTCGATCTCGGCTGGGGATCACCTCAGCCAGTGGATAGAGAGAACAGGAGGGTACGTGAGGGCCTGGAGCAGTGGCTCGGCTTCGACGATACCCCGACACGTCCATACAGCAGCTGGGGCGGGGACGCTAACGACATCTTCGGACCGATCAGGCCCCGATCAGGCCTCGATCTCCTTGCCCAAGTAGCCCCCGATCCGGACCCCATCCGTGCCCCCACTTCCACTCCCATTCCCGCGCTGACCATCCCGGAGGCCCGCCGCGCCCGCTATCAGGCGCCTGGCGAACCCCTCCTGCGATGGCGGCCGGACTACAGCTCTGACGACTTCATCGATCCCATGCTCACCATCAACGACATCCTGCAATGGCCTGAACAGGCACCAGCCTACAGACAGAGACCCCGCACCACGGAGAGGACGGTCATCCCTCCAACGTGGGACCCGTATCCGGACTCACGCACGTACCGAGCCCCACGAGCGTCGGGACCATCCCGTACCACCAGGGGCGCACTCAGACATCGTCCAACAACCATGATGACGGCAAGGAGGACCCGCAACGAGGCCACTAGGCTCGCACATCGTAGGCGAGCCCTCTCCTTCCTTACCCTCATCCCACTCCCACAGTCGTTCGCTGAGTTCGACAGACTCTCTATGAGTCAGCAACGACAGGTCGCCTACCTCTTCTCCATGCAGGAGGAACTCAACCCCAGCAACCAAGCGCACCCAACAGTGCTTCACTGGAGAAGGACGATCATCCAGGAATACGAGGGGGATCTGGCGGGAGAATGGGAACATCCGTGCATCGAATGTAGTCTACCATTCGGGCCCTGGTGTTCTTAACCTCTCTGATTAAAATAAATTGTTGTTTTTGACCTGTGTCTCAGATTGGCTTCCTTAAGTGATTGAGGAAGCGCTTTACTTACCCTTTTACTTTAGTTATCAGCATGAGAGGCAGGGAAATACTCGCACATGCCCACATAGAGAAGGCTACCTTCTTTATAGAAGATATCCTTTGGCCACAACATCAGTGGTCCGACAATTGGAGAAATGAGGAAAACAGGTGGTATTACACCCAAATGGCGTTCCTCATCATTACGACACGAATCTATGGTAACAGACGCCAACGCGTCAGACTCTCAAATGTTATACCTCCTTTCATCAGGAGCGAAGTCGTCAAAAGATATAACGACTTAATCGAAATTGAACACTGCCCTACATGCTACCTCCCCATGATTGATAATTTTGCAAACGAAACGGTTCATGGAATTGAAGAGGAAACTGACTCTGTTGATCACTAGTACTGCACCTTGTATGAACGATAGTCCACAAATACTTTCGTTCATGGCTTATAACAGAACGTTCACATTTTACTACCAACCAATAGGAAGAGATCTGGACGCACTAGAACATAGACGACGTGCCAGACAAGTGGCATGGAGATACGCTTTTACATTTGAAACAGCAGAAGACTTGCAACTCTTCTTCGCACAATCACCTCAGGCCGTCCACTACGGAATCCGCCTTCTCTTTACGAGATTTATTTCAGACCCCGACTGGAGACCTACCGTTACAACAGTATTACTCATCGGCTTCTCCCTCCCTTGTATTTCGACATTCGTATGGTGCCCAATCTGCCAACTACCTTATGGTTTCTGGTGTGACGAAGGAATCAATACTCAATCACTGCAAAGTCCAATACCCGAATCAACCTGAGTTTGGAAACAGCGAATACACCAAATACGGAATATCTATGGTTGATCAACACTTTGCAAGAGCCAGGTACTATCTCGATAAACACGAACCCCCGGCTTTGGTCTTTGATCTCTGCTTGATCAACACTAACGTTACGGACCTCGAACTCGCGATACTTATATACCTCAAACTCATAGTCTATTGGGAATTTAGGCCTACGGAATTCCAACAAGATTACTTGGACGAACACCGGGAACAGATCAATAAGCTAGAGCGCTGCCACATCTGCGGGATTCCCCTGGGAGGATACTGTAACACACCGTGTCCAACAAGGAAAAATTCGTTCTCTGGGCAAAACTTCTTGAAGACTTCAAAGAAGCACCACAAAAAGAACTATCCAAGGAGGAATACAAACAAGCAACGGTACCCTGGTCGGGAGAAGGAAACACAAGACAAGGAACTCAAGTCAGAGGACAGGGTCCCCCTTACACCGTACCTAGACCTCCTCATCCAAAAGGTACACTCCAAGCACAAGTTCAGTGGGACAAAGGATTAGGGGTTTTCTATTGGCTTAACAACCAGAACAACAAAACCTACCACCCTCCGGGAGCAGTTCTATTACAGACTCAGTTTACGGAAAGGGACCTAGCGGATCTAGCGGAATCGGAGGAGGAACCCACACCAGAAGCATCAGAATCAGAGGATGAGGAGATACCTGACACTAAACCTGAATCGGCTCCGAAACCGCCACAGGAACATCAACCTATCGAGGTAGAACAGGAAAACCCGATCACAGTAGCAACTACAAGTAGGAACACCGAAGTACCACCACTAGTCACAACTCCGGTATACAGTACACCACTTCTGGGCTCAACCAAATCTTGGACTTTAAGAACAGTTACCCCACCGGTTAAACTATCACCAGAACAACAGGAGGTCCAACTACCACACCTACCCCCACCACTACCTCAGAACCTGTTGGGCTTCCAGATACTAGCAGCACCACCAGGCCAGCCACAGGTCCTGATAATCCAACCTCCTATACCACCGGCCCCATTAGTGCAACCAATGGCAGCGGCAGCAGCAGCCCCGGCCACAGTCGCGGACCTCACCAGAGCCATGAATAAACTCAAGGGAGGGACACTCATGTTCATGGGAACTGGTGACGCCCTTGGATTCAAGAATCGAATGAACCTTCTCATAGCTACCAAGAATCTCACGGACAATGACAATAAGTTACACGAATGGCTCGGACACCTCAGCGGTCAGGCTCTTACCTGGGCCGCCCCTTATTTCGATGATATCTTCAATACGACTGCAAATTACCAAAGAAAGTACAACTACGGACAATTTCTCATGGCTTTCAACAGAACCTATGCCTATTACAATCTACAGGAAAAATCCAGAAAACAACTTGATGAACTCAAACAGGGATCGAAGTCTATTGGACAATACGTACAACAATTCCAATCACTAGTACACCACACGGGCTATGGACAGACTGAAATACTCCAAAGATTCTTGGGAGGATTGGATAAACGAACAAGACACGACCTGCTCATCATGAGAGCAGATGACACGTTGGAAAACACAATCAAAAATGCACAAAGACTGGCACTTATCAGTTCAGGATCCAGTGACCCTTGGGCGGATCCGGGAAGAAATAACAGACCAAGCAACAACTACCAGAGGTTGGATACGGGAACGCAATATGTACCCATGGAAATAGATGCCTCAAGAATGAAGGGAAGACCAGCAGTCAAATGTTACAACTGCGGTAAATTGGGACACATCTGAAAGAACTGTAGGTCACCTTCCTCCAGCATCTTGCGACAACCACAGGGACCTAGAAGGATCAGAGCCACCGACATGGGAGATGGAGAAACGGGCCTACCAGCACCTGATGACAAGATCACCAAACTCGAGGAACAGCTCGTGGCCCAACAGGACGCCATCTCAACCATGTATAAACTGATGAATGAGCAATGAAAAGAGGCTAAGGATTTTTAGAACAAGCCACTAATGGGATCACAATTAGATCGGCTTCACATGTAGTACATCCAGGAAATGAACACTTTCATGTTCCTATAACACTTGAGGAATTTAACCATGATTTGGATGACTCTAAGGTGATCACAACTTCAGCTCTATTGGACAGTGGAGCTTCAACTACATTTATCAGTAAAAGGATAGTCGACGACATGGAACTAAAGACCTACAAGTTCGAAAGAGCAATACCACTCTTAAACATCGATGGAACACCGAATACGGCAGGGAAAATATCACATTACACCTACCTGGACCTATACATACCTTATGCGGGGGGACACAAGTCAAGATCAATATTTGCGGTCACGGATATTGACGATCAAGATGTCATACTGGGAATTGACTGGCTACAAAAGCATAACCCAACAATCGATTGGAAACATGGAAGCATCACACTACACTGCTGCGGTTTTATGCTTAACCCCATCAGAATAAAGAGAGGGAACCCACCAGAACAAACTCGACAATATAAAATCTATGAAGAAGTCCAAAAGATGAACCATAAAGATACTGCACATCACATACTAGCAGGATTTAGCAAAAGTCAGGAACTAGCCATCAGGGCAATGGATGGCAAAACTAAGACATTCGAGGAAATGGTGCTGAAACCATATCATGACTATAGGGATGTATTCTCTAAGGAGAAATCCAACCGCCTACCAGCACATAAGTCATGGGACCTGGAAATCAAACTCAAGGAGGGTGCGATAATATCGCCCTTTTTTCCCCTTTTCATCCTTATTCCGACGGTCTCCGCTCCCCCCGCTCACTCCGACATCCCTCCTCCGCTTCCGCTCCCGCTCCCGCTCCCTTTCCGATCCCCTCATCCCTTTCCCCGCTCTCTATGACTCGTGTCTCGTACTATGGACTCTTTCTGGTACTTTCCGATTTGTATCATGTATTTCCCTCACGTTTGTATCGCTCTCCGCTCGCTACTAGACTCGCTCCGATAGTGTGGACCCTCTGCCCCACGCGCTCCACTATTCCCTCCTCGCTTCCACCTCCGTTCCACTGCGTTCGCATAGCCTCCACCTCACTGCCCGTGTGTAGTTTCCACCTCCACATCACCCCCGCCTCTGCTTCTCTCCACCTACACTATGCGATGCCACCCACCTCACCGCCTTCCACTCCACCGCCTCCTGCAGTCTCATAGCCGCGTGTATGTAGTTTAGACTTTGTATTTAAGCTCGGACTCAATGAGGCACGTCCCTCACTTGACGTCTCGATTATAGACATTTGTTATTGTGCCCCGCCTCGCTCTTGTAAATCCCGACCCGCTCGCTCGCACCGTCGCCCTTCGGACTCCGGCCCTCAAGCCCGTGTGGATCATTCCCCCGCCCTCGCGTGCTAACTCCCACCCGTAGCACCGCAGGGCTAGCCAGCCGGACCGAACCCCCGCTTCAGTCAGCCCCTTCGGAGTTGTACCTGTTGGAGTTGATTGATTCCTCCAACTAATGGCCGGGTGGCTCAGTGGTTAGAGCGCCCTTCTAGAATTAGGGAAGCCCGGGTTCGATCCCCAGTCTGGCCTTTTCTTTCTCCTTCTACAGGTTATGAGCCCTGCAGCGCGGCCTGACAGCCCAAGGAGATTAGAACTGTGCTATAGACCTTCCGTATACCATGAGGTTGGTTGCGGAATCAGGGGGTTG
>Ga0307515_10021815_pt1 | contig 11328 bp, 11 predicted proteins | sample 17_EM_MG_FD_194513 | JGI IMG/M metagenome (GOLD analysis project Ga0307515, IMG submission 194513) | Populus trichocarpa ectomycorrhiza microbial communities from riparian zone in the Pacific Northwest, United States - 17_EM | ecosystem: Host-associated > Plants > Roots > Unclassified | place... | reverse complement strand
TTATAGACATGAACAATGGCAATCCCAATCAGGGTATGAGAGGGATACAGGAAATTCTACAAAGCTACCGTGATAAAAACCAATTAAACTTAACATTCGATATTTTTGATATCCGCCAAAAGGGCGAAGTACCAGATTTAAGCTACGATATTTATATTTCTAGTGGTGGTCCTGGAAGTCCATTTGACGGTGAACAGGAAAAGTGGGAAATTGATTTTTTCAACTTATTAGATGAAATTGAATCATTTAATGTTGATAATGAACATAAAAAATATGTCTTTTTAATTTGTCATTCTTTCCAACTAGCTTGTAGGAAATATGGCTTGGGGAAAGTGACCAAAAGGAAATCAAATGCTTTCGGAATTTTCCCAATCAATCTAACAGCAAATGGACAAGAAGAAACTGTTTTTGATGGTTTATACAATCCATTTTATTCAGTAGATAGCAGAGATTGGCAAGTGATACAACCTGACGAAGCAGATTTTATTGCCAAAGGAGCAAAGATTTTAGCTATTGAAAAAGAACGTCCGCACGTTGATTTAGAACGCTGTATCATGGCTATTCGTTTTTCTGAGCAAGTTATTGGCACTCAATTTCATCCAGAAGCTGACCCAGTGGGAATGAAAATGTACTTGTTGCAAGACGAAAAGAAAGCAGCCATTATTGCAAATCATGGAGAAGACAAATACTTTGATATGTTAAACAGCTTGGATGATCCAGGTAGAATTACACTAACACAAAGTGTGATTTTACCTAATTTCTTAAATCAAGCCATTGAAACTTTGCAAGAAGCATAGACACATTACAACTAGAAAGATGTCATCCTGAGCGTAGTCGAAGGATATCTTTCTAGTTTTTATTTTTAACTCATCTACCATGATTCAAAAATACCGTAAAGCTTTTAATGAAAATTTCACGACAGAAAAATATATCCAATTCACAAAGAACTTAGGAGAAGGTTTTCCTGAAATTCCATTTAGAGTAGCTGAAACTCCAATTTTCATCCCTGATGATTTAAAACAAAAATTAATTGCAGCTGGAGAAGAAATCATAGCGCTCATTAAACAAGATAATTTCAAAGAGCTAACTCAAAAAGCTATTCCACAAGAATGGAATGTACCAAATCAAACAGCTCACCCCCATTTTTTAACATTCGATTACGGCTTATGTAAAGATGAAAACGGGGAGGTAATGCCAATGTTAATTGAGATGCAAGGCTTTCCATCTTTATATGGATTTCAATCTCATTTAGCTAAAACCTATAAGCAAGAATATCAATTAGATGAAAAGCTTAGTCCTTATTTTAATGGATTAGATGAAACTTCGTATTTCGAATTATTTAAAAAAGTAATTATTGGAGAATATCAATCTCACGAAGTAGCTTTAATGGATATTGATGCGCCAAATCAAAAAACAGCTATCGACTTTTTTGTAACTGCTAAATATTTAGGCATCAAAATTCTGGCACTTGAAGAAATTTCTAAAGAAGGCAATCAGTTATTTTATAAAGAAAACGGACAAAAAATCCAGCTAAAGCGCATTTATAACCGATTGATTTTTGATGAGATTGCAGAAAATACTGATATATTCAAGAACAGTTTCGACCCAAGAGAAGAACTGGATATTGAATGGATTACACACCCAAACTGGTTTTATCGCATCAGCAAATACACAATGCCTTTTTTAAAAAGTGAATTTGTGCCTGAAACTCGTTTTTTAAACACCATAGAGAACATTCCAACAGATTTAGAAAACTACGTTTTAAAACCACTCTTCAGCTTTGCTGGAATGGGTGTAATTATAGATGTAACAGAAGCTGATATTACTGCAATTAAAGACCCAGAAAATTGGATTTTGCAGCGAAAAGTTACTTATGAACCTGTAATTGAAGCACCAGATGCAGGTGTAAAAGCAGAAATTAGAATGATGTATTTGTGGCCAGAAGGCGAAGAGCCCCAGCTTTGCATTAACCTAGGAAGATTAAGTAGAGGCAAAATGATTGGGGTCCGTTATAATGCAGATTTTGATTGGGTTGGTGGCAGTGTTGGGTTGATGGAGGCTTTATAACATTAAGAAATTAAGACAATTAGGTAACGAGTTTAATCTTAATTTTTGCTTCATTCCTTAATGTTTCAATAATTTTTTTTGACACTAATCTGAACCCTCTTATCTAATAAATCGTAATTTTGTGCCATGGATATCCAGTTCATCTTAATGATTATCATTTTCATTGCCGCATTATTTTATGTAGGCCGAATTATTTATCGTTCTGTTTCTCCAAAAAGTGATGGTTGCGCTTCTGGCTGCGGTAAATGTGCAGCAAACTTTGATAACATTCCTCAGCCCAAGAAATAATTGCCGATGCTCGACAAATTTGCCGCTTACCTGAAAAAAAGATTAGCCCTTACCGATGAGCAGGCGACAGAAGCCGTAAGCTGCTTAAAAACCAAAACCATTAAAAAAGGTCAAGTTCTTTTAAGTGCTGGCGATTTAAAATCAGAAGCATACTTTATAAATAGCGGTTTGCTGAGGTATTTTTCTATTGATGAAAAAGGCAAGGAGCACATTATTCAATTTGCCCCAGAAGATTGGATGTTATCTGATAGAGACACCACAGTTTTTAATGAGCCGTCTGTATTTTATATAGATGCAATTGAAGATACAGAAGTTGTTGTTGTAAAGCAGGATTTCTTTCCAGCTATCAAACACATCGTTCCTGAAATATTAGAGCTGAACATTTTAATGCTTCATAATTCTATCCGTTTTATGCAAAAAAGACTAAATATGTTATTATCAGCAACTGCTGAAGAAAGATATCTAGACTTCATTAAGCTTTATCCAAATCTTACTTTACGTGTACCGCAATGGATGATAGCCTCTTATTTAGGCATCACTCCAGAATCTTTAAGTCGCGTTCGTAAAGACCTAGCTAAGAAACATTTTAGGTAATCGGTTAAATGTTGAAATTGGTCAACTCATTAGCAAATGAACCAATGAACTTTTGAACTAATGAACCAACATCATTACTTACCATACATCAATGTGTAGCTGAACAACCTGCCTTAACTTTGTGTTATTAATTTAAACATAACATAAAGCAAAATATCATGGCAACAACTAAATGGGCATTAGACCCAACCCACAGCGAATTACAATTTAAAGTAAAACACTTAATGATCACTACAGTTACTGGTAGCTTGAAATCTTTTTCAGCAGACTTAACTTCTGAAGGTGATGAATTTACAAATGCAGAAATTTCTTTTAAAGGCGAAATCAGTTCTTTAGATACTGGAAATACTGATCGTGACAATCATTTAAAAAGTGCTGACTTTTTTGAGGCAGAACAATTTCCAAGCATCGAGTTCAAATCAACATCTGTTGAAAAAGATGGTGATGATTATAAAGTAACTGGAGACTTAACCATTAAAGGAACAACTAAACCAGTAAAATTAACTGCAGAATTTGGCGGTATAGCAACAGATCCTTGGGGACAAACTAAAGCAGGATTTACTTTAAGCGGAAAATTAAACCGTTCTGATTTTGGTTTAACTTGGAACGCAGCTTTAGAAACTGGTGGTGTAATGGTAAGTGAAGAAGTTAAAATTTTAGGTGAATTGCAGTTTGTAAAACAAGCTTAGTCTGTTTTCAGTTCGCGATACGCAGTACTCAATACGCAATACAATGAAAAATGTAAAACAAGTTTCGGCAATACTAAATCCACCTGCACCACACATGGTGGGCGATGGATTTAGGGTACACAATTTTTTCCCTAGTGGATATAAATTGAAGATGAGTCCATTTTATATGCTTGATTACAATGCAAAGATTGAATTTTCTGCTCGTAATGAACCCCGTGGTGTTGGTGTTCATCCGCATAGAGGATTTGAAACTGTAACCATTGCCTATCATGGCGCTGTTGCTCATCATGATAGTGCTGGCAATAGTGGTATTATTTATCCAGGCGATGTACAATGGATGACTGCAGCGAGTGGAATTTTACATAAAGAATATCACGAGGAAAACTTCAGTAAAAAAGGAGGTTTATTTCAAATGGTGCAACTTTGGGTAAATCTTCCTGCAAAGGATAAAATGAGTAAACCTAAATATCAAGGCATTGCACAAAGTGATATCAAAAAATTTATTTTGCCTGAAAATGGTGGTACAATAGAAGTTATTGCAGGAAATTATCAAGGTACAAAAGGAAGTGTTTCTACTTTCACACCTATTGAGATGTATAATGCTAGACTTAATAAAGGATCAAAAGCCGACTTTAATTTCCCTGCCAATTTTAATACAGGTTTTGTAATTATTGAAGGCAGTGTTAAAATAAATGGAACAGAACTTGCAAAAACAGATCAGTTTATTCATTTTAAAAATGAAGGTGAAAGTATCGAATTAGAAGCTTTAGAAAATAGTGTGATTCTGATTTTAAGTGGTGAGCCAATTGATGAACCAATTGTTGCTTATGGTCCTTTCTTAATGAACAAACCAGAAGAGATACAACAAGCACTAGCTGACTATAACGAAGGGAAATTTGGCTACTTAGAGTAAGAATAAATATTTCATTGCCGTCGACTTTAGTCGACGGTTTTTTATTGTTTCTCTATCAAACAAACGGCATAAGCTACCACACCTTCTTCCCTACCGATAAAACCCATTTGCTCATTAGTTGTTGCTTTTATCGAAATGTCTTCAATTGAAATGGCTATTGCTTCAGCAATATTTTCTTGCATCTGAGGAATATGGGGATTAATCTTCGGGGCCTCTAAACATAGCATCGCATCAATATTTCCAACTTCCCAACCCTTTTCTCTAATTAACCTTACTGTCTCTTTTAGCAATACAATACTGCTAATGCCTTTCCATTGAGGATCTGTATTTTTAAAGTGAAAACCAATATCTCGTAAATTTGCTGCACCCAAAAGTGCATCACAAATGGCATGTAATAAAACATCAGCATCAGAATGCCCAAACGCACCTTTATGATGTTCTAGATTTACTCCTCCTACAAAAAATGGATGATTGTCTTTTAATTGGTGAACATCGAAACCAAACCCTACTTTAATCTTCATTATTTTGTATCGCCGAAGTTAAATAACAAGCTAAACCTAAGTGTATTAGCCAACGGACTTTTTTGTGGATTTGCTAATAAATAAGCAAAATCTATATTAAAAATATTATACTTTAAACCAGCGCCTAAAGTAAAATATCTTCTGTCTCCTTTTTCCGGAGCTTCGTAAAAATATCCTGCTCTTAAAGCAAATTGTTGGTTATACCAATACTCTGTTCCAAAGCCAATGCTTACTTCTTTTAGTTCTTCACTAAATCCACCTGGTGCATCACTAAAAGAACCGAAAATCCCAGCAGGAACAGAACGATCTGGGTCTTTACCTGAAATGATATTTCCGTTCGTATCTCTAATTGGTTGCGTAGGTACTAATAATTTATTAAAATCTAAAGCAAAGGTAAACTGGCTGTAATCATCAATTATTAATGTTGATGCCGCTCCCAATTTCATATTTGTTGGCAGAAAAAATTTCTGTCCACCATCTACATAGCTAATTTTAGTTCCAATATTTGAAAAATTAGCCCCTGCAGATAATATTGCATCTTTCCCAAGCAAAACAGTTTGTGTTTTATAATATCCAGAAACATCTACTGCTAATGCTTTACCTGCTTTGGTTTGTTGTCCTGAAGAAAACTGACCTGATGTTAAGTTTGAATAAATAAACCTTGCTGTTGTTCCCAATGCAAATTCGTCTCCAAATCGCTTTGCATAAGTTGCATCAAAAGAAAATTCATTTGGGCTGTAAATCCCCAAGTCATTCTGACCAGCATCCACGAGTTGTATCTGTCCTAAAGAAAAATATCGAAGAGACCCACCTAGTGTACTTTGATCATTTAATTTGTAAAAACCGCTAATATATGCCAAATTAATATCAGGCACTAAGCTCTTTAACCAAGGGCTGTAAGAAGCAGAAAAACCATAGGGCTTATCTAAAAAGGCTAATTTTGAAGGGTTTATACTTGCGCTGTTTGCATCTGGTTGTACTGCAACACCAGCATCACCCATGCTTGCAGTTCTTGCATCAGGAATAATTAACAGGAATGGCACCGCTGTGGTAACGTTATTAGATTGACTACCGTTTGTTTGAGTGCCCGGCTGTACAACCTGTGCTTGTAGCTTTATACTACATAACATTGCCAAAGAAAACATGCCAAAAGCAGCAGTACTAAAACACTTCAGATTCATTAGTTAATTATTGACATATAACGGAATGCAAGTTAACATAGTGTTTACTTATTTCAAAGTTTTAAAAATGTATATTTTGAATGAATCATCTTGACCCTAAAGTTAAGACATTTGGCAAACAATAAACATTAAGTATTTACGTTTCAAGTTATTACAAATAATTAAGTTAAAAACTCTAGAATCTAACTTGACCAAAAATTAATGTCATTTAACTAATGGTCAAATAAAAAAGATTTTTTTTGGCGGATAGCTCTTTTTTTATGTAATTTTATCAATTAGGTGTTACAAAAGCACAATTATGAAAAAAACATACTTATATTCTTTTGCATTTTTATTAGCCATCTCTGTTCTTACATCTTGTAAGCCTCCTAAGGATAACGTATCTAATAAAACAGGATATGCTTATAATGACAAATCTAATGGTGGATTTGAAGTTGCTAAATATAGACGTGGCCCTGCGGGAACTGGATTAGTAGAAATTGAAGGCGGTCAGTTTATCATGGGAGGAAGTGCAGTTGATATACCTGGACAAGACATGAGTAACTTAAACTATAAAAGAGAAGTTACTGTAAGTTCTTTCTATATGGATGAGACCGAGGTTTCTAATACCAACTGGTTAGAATATTTGAACTGGATTAAACGCAGTTACCCAACTGATGCCCAATATTATTACGAAGAATTACCTGATACTTTAGTGTGGCGTAGACCTTTGTCATTTAACGAGCCTTATGTAAACAACTACTTAAGACATCCGGCTTACCAAAACTACCCAGTTGTTGGTGTAAGTGCATTGCAAGCAGAAAGATATTGCGAATGGAGAACAGACATGGTAAATGAAAAACTTTTACGTGATGCTGGTTACATGAACTCTTTTGCTACCATTAACGGAACAGCTAGAGGTAGAAATGCACCTGCAACTCCGATTACTAAACCTGCAACTCCTTTTAACACTGAAGTATATTTGAACGGACAGATTGATGATAAAGGACCTAAGGCAAAACAAGACTTAAACCCTGCCGCTACACCTGGAGCTACAACTGCACCTACTACTGGTAGAAGAGCAACCGGTCCGACTAGAAACGTGAGATTAGAAGATGGAGTAATTTTACAGCCATTTAGATTGCCAACTGAAGCTGAGTGGGAATATGCAGCATTAGGTTTGATAGGCAATACTCAATATGAAAATGTAAACGATAAAAAAATATATCCTTGGAATGGTTTAGGCATTACCTCTGCTAAAAAAGCTACCAGAGGTATGATTTTAGCCAACTTTAAAAGAGCTAAAGGAGATTATATGGGTGTTGGTGGATCATTAAATGATAAGGCTGCATTTACAAGCGAGGTTAAACATTATCCTGCGAATGATTTTGGCCTATATGATATGGCAGGAAATGTGAACGAGTGGGTTAGTGACGTTTATCGTGCTGCTACTTATGAACAAGCAGATGCATTAAATCCTTATAGAGGTAATCAATATCAAAATAAAGATAGAGACCCAGCTAATGCAAAATTAAAAATGGACAAATATGGCAAACCGCAAATGGTTACTGCTAATTCTGCTAAAAAGCAAACATGGGAAGAATTACAAGCTGGTAAAGCTGCTGCTGTTGCAACAGGTTCAGCACCTTTTACTCCTGACCAAAGAGGTTTTCGTGACCCACAAAGCAATCTTTATGGCGTAACTACTTTAGTTAATGATAAATCTAGAGTTTATAAAGGTGGCTCATGGGATGATCAAGCTCAATGGTTAAACCCAGCTACCAGAAGACATATACAAGAAGATGATTCGACTGCCGATATTGGTTTCCGTTGCGCAATGACGATGCTTGGTAAAGCCGAAATTAGATCAGGGGGTAAACCTCAATTTAAAACTGGTCGTTAAACAAATACAATATAAAAAGAAAGGGCTCGATAAATATCGAGCCCTTTCTTTTTAGGCAAAACTGATTAACAATTCGTTCTTTTCTACCTTATCGCCCTGCGTAATTGCTATTTTTTTAATTATTCCATCGGTTGGAGATTTAATCATGTTCTCCATCTTCATTGCCTCTAATACCAATAGGTTATCGCCTTTTTTAATTTCAGCACCTTCTTCCACTAGCACATTTAATACCAAGCCAGGCATTGGTGCCATAATTTGAAGTATTTTACTTGCAACAAGGTTATCCATCCCCAACTGTTTTAATAACTGGTCAAATTGATCCTTAATTGATAGATTGTAGATGTTTCCATTGACTTTTAGGGTTGCTGTTTTTTCTTCCTTATTAAGCGACACCAACTCAATGTTGTAAGATTTATTTTTGTATAAAACACTCGATGAATTATTGTTAAGATTTACAGTGTCCAAAATTATTTGCTCTCCATTAGCTTTAACGCCATTGTTATCTGCTGTGATGTCGAAGCTATATTTATCGTTTACTTTTATCTGGTACATCTTTATTGAGTTAAGGCATATTGAATTAGATTAGCACCCATTTTAAGCGCCTTACTTCTGCTTTCTTGTGTATCTGTAGGATATGTGCCATAATCTTCCCAGCCATTCCCTAAATCGCACTCAAACGAATAATAACAAACTATTCTTCCCTTCCATACCAAAGCAAAGCCCTGTGGTCGTTTTCCATCATGCTCATGTATTTTTGGCAAGCCTGATGGAAATTTAAACTTTTGGTTATAAATTTTATGATTTGATGGCAATTCAACAAAACTCAGTTCAGGAAATACTTTTTTCATTTGGGGTCTAATGAATTTATCCAATCCATAATTATCATCTATATGCAAAAAACCGCCACCGATTAGATATTTTCTAAGGTTACTTGCTTCTTGATCGTTAAATATCACGTTGCCGTGACCAGTCATGTAAACAAAAGGAAAATTGAACAATTCGGCACTACCAACTTCTACTATGCTTTCATCAGCCGAAAAATTGGTTGATATATTTTTATTGCAAAAATCAATTAGGTTAGGTAAAGCTGTTCTATTTCCATACCAATCTCCACCGCCACTATATTTTAATTTACCCATTTTATAAGTAGGAGCGGTAAAACTAGTTAAGAAGGCTAAAGCGGAAAGACTAAAGACTAAAGCCAAAAGGCGGAAGGCGGCCAAACCGTAAATCTTAAATCTAAAATCGTACATCAACTTCATCTATTAATATAGTTAACCTCAAAACAGGCAGCCAATGCAGCTGTTTCAGTTCTTAATCGGGTATTACCTAAAGTTACGGGTTTGTAACCATTTTGCAAAGCGATATCAAGTTCTGCAGGAGTAAAATCTCCCTCTGGACCAATTAAAATCAAATAAGATTGAAATGGTTTTGTTATTTGATTGATGTAAGGTTTTTCTCCTTCCATACAATGAGCAATCATCTTTTCTGAATTGATATTTTGTTTCATCAATTCGGCAAATGTTATTGAGGGGTTAAGTTTTGGGTGATAAGAGGTTAAAGATTGCTTAACGGCAGACGTGATTACCTTCTCCAATCTTTCTTCCTTTACGATTTTGCGTTCAGACCTATCGCAAATTATAGGCGTAATCTCATCAATTCCAATCTCAGTTGCCTTTTCTAAAAACCACTCTAGCCTATCAATATTTTTTGTTGGAGCTATTGCAATGTGTAAATGGTGATTACGTTTACCAAATTCAGTTTGCTTATTGATAACCTTAAGCTGAACATTCTTTTTTGTTATGCTGCTTATTTCTGCTTCGTATAAGCCACCTTTTCCATCAATCAGATGAATTACATCACCCAAATTTAAACGAAGTACCCTGCTGCAATGTTTACTTTCTTCTTCATTTAAGGTATAAAAGTCTGATGAAATATCTGGAGTATAAAAAACATGCATTAGTTAAAGGTTTTAATGCGTATCAACCATGTCACTTTTATTAATGACTAACTCAAGCTTTATGGTTTCTATATTTTGTTCTGTCTTTTTTAGAATGGTAAATAAATAGCCATAACATTCTTCGCTATCTCCCACCTCTGGAATTTTACCAAACGCATGAGAAACCAATCCACCTACAGTATCAAAATCTTCATCCTCTGGTAAATCGTGAGGCAAGTGTTCATTTACATCATAAACCGTTGCATAAGCATTAATCACAAATTCTGTATCAGAAATTTTTTCTACGGTTGGTTTTTCCTCATCATATTCGTCTTGAATCTCTCCAACAATTTCTTCAACAATATCTTCTAAAGTAACCATACCAGCTGTTCCGCCAAACTCATCAATTACAATAGCAATTTGAATACGCTTTTGCTGTAACTCACTTAGCAAATCATTAATTTTTTTTGTTTCAGGAACGAAATAAGGTTTTCTAATGATGTCACTTAAAGCCCATTCTTTATTTTTAGCTAAAAGAGGCAATACATCCTTAGCGTGTACAATTCCAATAATCTTATCTATAACCTCATCATAAACTGGCATACGTGAATAACCCTCGCCAATTATAATTTCTACAACCTCTTCTTTTGATGTACTTAATTCAATCCCTGATATTTTGGTACGAGGCACCATGATATTCTTAACAACACGCTCATTAAAATCGAATACATTTTTAATCAGTTCATGCTCATTGTCTTCTAATGCACCACTCTCCTTACCTTGGTCTAATAAATATTGTAGCTCCTCATTACTGTGCAAAGAATCGTGTCCACCTGCCGTATTAATGCCAAATGGTTTTAAAATGATAGCTGCTAGGCTGTTCAATGCCCAAATAAAAGGTCGAAATACAACATAAAAAATTTGCAGAGGCACAGAAACAAACATCGTAGTTGCCACTGGCCTTTGAATAGCTAATGATTTTGGCGCCAATTCTCCAAAAACAATATGCATAATTGTAATAATAGAAAATGCAACAATAGTTGATGCAGAATGGATAAAGGCTTCACTTACGTTTAAGTTAAAACCATTAAACATATTCTGAAATATGGTGTGCATTACATCTTCACCTACCCAACCTAAACCAAGTGATGCCAGCGTAATCCCTAATTGAGTAGCGGCTAAATAACCATCCAAATTATGAACGATATTTTTTGCCATTTTACCAACCCTGCTTCCAGATTTCGCTTTAATTTC
>Ga0307515_10021814_pt1 | contig 11328 bp, 5 predicted proteins | sample 17_EM_MG_FD_194513 | JGI IMG/M metagenome (GOLD analysis project Ga0307515, IMG submission 194513) | Populus trichocarpa ectomycorrhiza microbial communities from riparian zone in the Pacific Northwest, United States - 17_EM | ecosystem: Host-associated > Plants > Roots > Unclassified | place... | reverse complement strand
TGCCCTTGCATTTTATTCCCTGTATTTAGCAAGAAAAAGGGGTTGAATATCTTTTAATTGTTCAAATTCAATCTCTATAGCTTTAATTGTTTTAAATCATTAAAACTTTATTTAATTTTGACAAATTAAGCATTAACTGAGTAATATTTTTTTTCTGGCCAAAATAATCTATCAAGTCTAATCTCAAATAACCACATCACTAAAGGAAAAGAAAGAAAAAAACGAGAGATCAAAATGAACAAAACCAAGGGATAATAATAAAAGAAAAGAAATATTTTCGCCACATGACATACTTTCTTTTACAAGAAGCCAAAAACCACAGGAGAGGAGAGGACGGATCTTGGGGTCCTATTAATTCAAGATACCATTACTATTGCTAACACATCAAGTCTAATTCGTGGAAAATTTTGAATGCATGCATGTGATTCATGGTTAGTGCATGTGATTCATGGTTAGTGCACGTGGAACACATTCACTCACTGCATAAATTAGCATTCATTATTTTTGTAGCTCTATATGTCAAATCCTTTGATGTTGATTTTGCATACATACATACATACATATATATATGTCTGTGTCCACGGTCTGTTTTGGTTTTTCACTTTTTAATGCACAATTAAATTATTTAAATATCTTTAAAGTAAGAAAAGCAAAATTTAACTTTGATCCATGGTCATTTTTATTTTTTTTTATTATTTTATTGAGGGCGTTGCAGTGCACGTGGCATCGCGTGGAGGGGCACCAATGTCATTTAGATAGTGCATACAATGCCTCCTAATGATCAATTTTGCCTTTTATTGGGTGGACAGTTCATCGCCAATGAGTTTTTTTTTTTTATTATTTCTCTTACCTCTCCCAGAATTTACAAGTTGGTCTTTTTTTTTATTATTTCAACTTTAATTCTTATTCTTTCCATTTCTAATTTTTGTCCTTGTCTTTTGTAAAAAAGTTTTTTTATTTCTTTTTATTTCCAATTTGTCATAAATTATTTTTCTTTTTCAATTTGGTCCTTAGTCTTTTAATTTTTGATATTTTTCCTTGGCCATTTTATAAAAAATTTATTGGTTTTCAATTCCATCTTTCATTTATGGTGTGTTATTTTTTTTAATTTGATCCTCGTTCTTTTATTTCTTTTCTTTTCTTTTTGTTAAAGATATTTTTCTTTTTAGTTTAACCATTCAATCAAAAAACTGTAGTTGCCCTCTGATTTATTTTTTATTTTGATTCTCACCCTCATTCTTTTAATTACAATTTTTTATTTTAGATCCTCCTGTGTAATTTGTTTCTCAGTTTTATCCTTCAATATTTGATTTGCTGAGGATTGGGCATTGTAATTTTTCAATGTATGATACTTCCGGTCTAATAACTTGGATCACAGGTTTGAAAACTTAATGCGAGTTGGCATCTTTTTTTTACTTATTTTTTTTCTCAATTTCATCATTAGATATTTTTTGAAGAAAGTTGTGGTCTAGATCATGAAATCGAGATAATCTGAAAGAAAATTTTTGAAGAAAACCATAAAGGGATATATATATAATTTTCTTCAAAAACTTTCTTTCAGATTATCCCGATTTCATGATCTAGACCACAAGTTTTGCAGGTTGACTTGGGTTGATTTATCTCTTATTACTTAAGTTATATATCTATCACAATATCTCGGATTGACTCGAGCTATTTGTGTTTGTTCCTTTCATCTCATTTTTTGCTTCCAAAAGTTTTTTTTCAAAGTTATCATGATTTTTTAAAAATAATTTTTTGTCTGTTTATTATTTTTACCGATTTTTTTATTATTTAATTAAAATAAAGCTAATTTATTAATCATGATCGAGGCTATAAGAGAGTCGTTGGTTTTTCTTATTCTTCTAAAACACACTTGCATCACATGGACATGCATGCTGTCCTGACATACCAAACAGAGATTTTATTTTTAGCATCTTTATATAGCATGATAGGAGCTCATATATAATGTCCAAAAGATAGGATGCATCAAGGAAATTGTTCTTCAAATACATAAAAATAAATGAATAATATAATGAGCATCAAATACCAAATTAAAGATACCTTTGCATAAAAATCACCAAATAAACAAAAATAATGCACCATTAAGAAATAAAAAAAATGTTTTTAATTAAAAAAAATACCAATGATTATACGAATCAGACAATGAGTGTATTTAAGAATGATTTTTTAGTGAATCTTAGAGGAAAAAATATATTTTAATTTTTAAAGTAATAAATTTGATCTTGATATATAAAAGTTGCTTCACAAAATTTCATTCGAACTTGAACAAGAACAATAATATAGGAATAAAAAATGGGAGATTCCACTTGTAGTATTATTCGTTAAAAGTTAATATAATACCAATAATTGTTTGAAAATTACCATATTGGTTTTATTTTAGTAAATAATATTACCATATTTGTTAAAATTATGAGAGCATGGGGCTATTTTTTTACCGAATTTATGATGGTGCAAATTAAAGTTATTAAATTTTTTTAATTTATCTTGGTTTACTTGAATTAATATTTTTAAAATATTTAAAAGCTATTGTTTTTATTTTTTTTAAATCTAACCGGATAAAAAGAAATATTTTTGTGATTATTTTCGATTTGGTTCGATTTTAATAAAAAAAATAATCAAATTGATTTTTTTTAAAAATAAAACCAGTTCTAACTGACTAGTTTTGGTTCGGTTATTTTAGAGCAAAAACCGGTTCAAACCGACCGGTTCCGGTTCGGTTTGGCTTGATGTTTTGGTTTGACTCGGTTTTTTTCCAATTTGGGTTTGGTTCAGTTTTTTTATTTTAAACTTATAAAACCGAACCAGTCTGTTTTTTAAAAATTTTAATTAATTTAATTGATTTTTTTTAAAATTTGATTTTTTCAATTATTTAATTCTCACCCCAGAGGAAACAGAGAAACGGTGGCACTACTAACATTACTGAAGGACCGGACAGGATTTTGTGACATCAATGAATCAAAGTAAATTCCACAAGATGATTTGATTCCTTTATCGTCCTTTCCCCCCACTCATTCATGTTCAACTCCCACTACTTCTCTCTTCATCCTCTAATTTCTCACTCCCCCATTTTCATCTATAAAATAACAACCAGAAAACAAACAAGGAAACCCCACAACTCACAAAGCCACACCTTTCTTTCATTAAATTCAGCTGTGCTTGCTTAGTACTGTTTTTCTTGGGGCACATGCAGATTATTGCTATGTCTTTGGCCATGTAATCTTTGACACCCCACATATAATTTTGTTAAAGAAAAAAAAGATTATATTTTTCTTTCTGCTCTTGTTTGCCTCTTCATACCTTTGGATTTTGAGCTACAAAGTTAGAAGATAGTACTGTTATTAACTAGCTAAGACCAGATGGCACTTAATATTCTATCTCCAGCTGAAATCAAGGCCATCTCTTTCTTGGATTCTACTAAATCCAATCGCCTACCTAAGCTTCAAGGTTTCTTTTCCACTCTCTTTAATTCTTGGTGTCAATTTGCTTCTCTGGGTTTTCTGTTTTGTTTTCAAGAAAAGAGCAGAAAGTTTCTTAGAAAGTAGTGTAGAAGAAAGTTGGATAATTTTACCTTTTGGGGTGTCATAGAAAAGGTGAAACATTTGAGGCAATTATGAACCTTTTGCTTTATGTATGCAAAAAACTTTTTGGGTGACCTCTCAGTTTAACAATGGATAATTTTTTGGAAGACTTGAGAGTCGAATTTCGTTGTTTTTGTGGTAGAAATGAAAAGGTTTGAAACTTTGGTGCTTGCTGGTGCTTAACACAGGTGGGCTTAGTTTGAAGAGGAAGGATTGTGGGGGGAGAAGAATTCAGTGTTCAGTTCAGAATCAGAATCAGCCACCTCCAGCTTGGCCAGGAAGAGCCTGTCCAGAACCTGGACGCAAGACATGGGATGGTCCTAAGCCTATATCAATTGTTGGATCAACTGGTTCCATCGGAACGCAGGTAACAATATAATTAGGCCAAAAACAAAACTGTCCCAATTATTGAAATTACTTTTATGCTTTGAGTTTCTACTTAATTGGCTGCTGATTTTGAATACTTAGATAGAGAATGAGCCATTGAGGCTGAAAAGCTCATGGGATAGGAGGTTTTTCTAACATGTGTTCTGCTTGGTAACATTCTCTTTGAAAGAAGTGGGGAGGGTCACTCTTAGTTTCACTTTAGGATAGTCTAATTATGGATAAATATAGCCTTTACTGGAGTTGGGTAGCCTCGCTTTTTGTCAGGTCAGTTGCTTTACCAAGAATAATTATCATTCTTTAGCCTGCTTTGTCTTGGTTTTCTTTCTCAGATGCCCTTCATGCTTGATCATTTGTGTATCTTGCAGACTTTGGACATTGTAGCGGAGAATCCAGATAAATTCAAAGTTGTGGCACTCGCAGCTGGGTCAAATGTTACTCTTCTTGCAGATCAGGTAATCAGTAGGTTTTATGTTGTAAAGAACTTGCAATACCTTATTATCAGATTATGTGCTTTGAACAGTGTGATTCCCAATCTATTCTTTACTTGAGTATTAGAAGTGATGGTTGGGATAATTATCTTAACTGCTGTCTTCACCTGTTTTCTTTTAGGTTTAAAGCTTCAAGAAAATGAATCATATTATGGTCTCATTAACTCTCTCTCTCTCCCCCCCCTCTCTCTTTGGGGTTTTACAGGTGAGGACATTCAAACCTCAACTGATTGCTGTTAGAAACGAGTCATTAGTTGATGAACTCAAAGAGGCCCTGGCTGATGTTGAGGAAAAGCCCGAGATTATTCCTGGGGAGCAAGGAGTTGTAGAGGTAGAATAACATCACTTCTCTTTTCAGTTTGTATGCCTGCTGAAGTTGTTCTTGTTATTAATTGACAATGACTTCTTTTCAGGTTGCTCGTCATCCAGATGCTGTCAGTGTAGTTACAGGAATAGTAGGTTGCGCAGGTCTAAAGGTGAAATCACAATTCTGATTGATCATTCTCCAGTAGTCTTTTTGAAATCCAGCATATCTAAAATATTTCTCAGACTAGGATTTCGTATGAGAGGGATAATGTAATGTTAGAATCTGATGTCTGACTTCAATATGATGTGGTCATGATTGTGTAAATCCTCCACCCATAGTAAAAAAAAAAGAGTGGTTATTGAGTGTGCATTCTCTCACCTTTTTTGATGAATGAAAGTTTTTCATTAATAAAAAACAACTAAAAGGGCATAACCAATACATCACTTTTATGAAAAGTAACAGCTCAATACAACTTTAGGTGCCTATTAAGGACCAATTACTGCCTATGAATTGATACTCAGAATTTACACCAATATTCTGCAGAATCCTAGTATTACGAACCCTATAACCGACAACTTGGGCAATTCAATTAACAAGCAATTCATAGGTGTTACTGCATTTGCCATGAATCCTGTCATTGCGCTCCTTCTATATCCCTTAAAGAGTAGCATTCCATGCAAGCCTTAACAAAACAGACACGAAATATGTCTTATGCAGGTTGCTCTTAGCCCAAGAAAACTCAAACTTCCAGTCCCTAACATCCTTGCTAATACCACATTTCTGTAAGACAGCATGTTACACTACTTTGGAGTAAATGACATTTTTTCCCTGTTCTATGAATTATCAAGTTACTTGTTGAGGATTTTAATTCAGTATTAAGGGGTCAATTATTACTAACCAGTATTAAGGGGTCAATTATTACTAACCAACTATAGGTTCTCTTTCAATCTCTTTTAGCCTACGGTTGCTGCAATAGAAGCTGGAAAAGACATATGCTTGGCCAATAAAGAGACATTAATTGCTGGGGGTCCTTTTGTTCTCCCTCTTGCTCACAAATATAACGTGAAAATTCTTCCAGCTGATTCTGAACATTCTGCCATTTTTCAGGTATGAAATCATATCTATGCTGATAGTTGAAGCTTATCTATTTAGATATAAATCTCAAATGCTTCTGCTAATATATACTGAACTCTAATTGCCAGTTCTTATCTGTAGCATTTTCATGATTTTTGATCTTTCTGTTACTCAATAGTTACGAATTCCATTTCTGTTAAATAGAGAACTTAAAATATATATCCTTTCTTCAGTGTATTCAAGGCCTGCCGGAGGGTGCATTGCGGCGCATCATTTTAACTGCTTCTGGTGGGGCTTTCAGGTGTGAGATCTTAATTTAGTCTAAATGGGGCATCAAGTATTTCCCCTTGATGTCATTTCTGATTAATTATGTTTTAGAACTATATACTTGTTCAGTAATTTGAAAAGTTCTGAGTGTTGAAGACCTGTTTTCTTGGGCTTGAGAACCTTTAACTCGATTTACTTGTGCCTCTATCTTCACATCCATTTTCTCTGAAAATGCAAAGGTATCTTAAATTGATATCATCATATTTTCAGCACAGACATCTCATTAACTAATATAACTTGTACAGGTACCATGTGTTCTTAAAATTTCATACTATAAGAGAACATGTTTGGATAATAAGTTTATTGTGTAGCAAACAACTGATATGTATCATCTATCATCTATCGCTTTTTAATAGCTGATTCTGGGATGTCACAGCTTCATCATAAACTGTTTATTCAAAACTGGGTTTAACTAATGGTTTGTTTCCTTGGTGATCTCAGGGATTGGCCTGTTGAGAAATTGAAAGAAGTTAAAGTAGCTGATGCTTTGAAGCATCCCAACTGGAATATGGGTAAAAAGATTACTGTAGACTCTGCTACCCTTTTCAACAAGGTTTGTTTGGAATACCGTACTGATTCTGAATTGGAATCACCAATTACGTTTGGATGGATAATGTTTCTGGAATATGAATAAAAAGGTTACAGTTATTATTTATATTTGTTTCTACAGGGTTTAGAAGTCATTGAAGCCCACTATTTGTTCGGAGCTGATTATGATAATATTGATATCGTAATTCATCCACAGTCTATAATACATTCAATGATTGAAACACAGGTCGGAATTTTGAATTTTTATCCTGTTGGCTGGCTTCCCCTAGTTTTCTGCATTTTCCAGTAGTGGCTCAGTTGTCCATTTTCAATCTCTAGGGACTCTGGACTAGACTGGACATGTACAAATTTGCTCTCTCCTAATCTTTGCATTGCCATTTGTTTCTTTACAGGACTCATCTGTTCTCGCACAGTTGGGGTGGCCTGATATGCGCTTGCCTATCCTTTACACAATGTCATGGCCAGACAGAGTTTACTGTTCTGAAATTACTTGGCCTCGCCTAGATCTTTGCAAGTAACTAGCTTTTCTCCCTTTCAAACTAGTGCTTCAACATTTCCCTTTTTTTTTTTGTGTGGATATGATAGCAATCCAGCATATGAAACTTCCCATCGTAATGGGTGCAAGTTATTTATTTCATGGTGACATTGACAATAAGTGTTTTGTGACCCATTCTCTTTGCAGACATGATACCAAAAGTTATATAACTTTACATTCTAGCTGAGCCAAAGTGATGCAAAATGGAATTTGATAATGGTCTAGAAGCACCAACATGTCCAATGCTCAGTCTTTTATTAATTGTTTATTTAAAATTCTAAATTAAATTGATGATGCAGGCTTGGATCACTAACTTTTAAAGCTCCTGACAATGTAAAATACCCATCTATGGATCTTGCTTATGCTGCTGGACGAGCTGGAGGCACCATGACAGGAGTCCTCAGTGCTGCTAATGAGAAAGCTGTAGAAATGTTCATAGATGAAAAGTAAGTATTGATGTTGGTTTTCCTTTCATCTAAAATATGCTGATGATAATGACAGTTGCAACAGCACGGATTACTGGTTATAAGTTTTCAGGAGGTTCAAAAATCTAAAATAGTCAATTGTTTTGCTTATTTCCATGGTAAATAGTGGCGTGGGTCATAAAAATGTCATCAATACTGTAGTGGTGATTGTAAGAAGCTGCACATGTCAGTTGATGCCTTTAGATTTTTGTGAAGCATTATGTTCCGTTTGTTTACTTTTCATTGTTTCTCCATAATGTGTACTAGTGTGACCTCCTGGTTTTTGAATTCCTAGCTAACAAATAATTTATCTGTTTTTCTTTCAGGATAAGCTATCTTGACATTTTCAAGGTTGTGGAGCTAACATGTGATAAGCACCAGGCAGAATTAGTGGTCTCACCCTCTCTTGAGGAAATTATACATTATGACTTGTGGGCTCGAGAATATGCTGCTAACCTGCAACACTCTTCTGGTCCAAGTCCTGTTTTTGCTTGATTGGAGCACATGCCAACGCCATACAAGCATCTATTCGGCCCTGGCAAGACCCTGCCAAAACTGTCCTTCTTACAGTTTAAGTGCTTGCACAAGTGTATATCAACCAGAATATGTCACAGTTTACGTGCTTGCACGAGTGCGTTTCTTGCATACTTGAAGGATTGTAAAAGTTATGGCAATAAAACCCCAAAGAAATGCATTTTGCAGAAAAGTTAAGATCTGGGGATTGATTAGCAGTATGATATAAATGTTGAGATAGGCAACCAGAATATGTCCCAGTTTAAGCCTGCACAAGTGCATTTCTTGCATACTTGAAGGATCGTGAAAGTTATGGCAATAAAATCCCAAAGAAATGCATTTTGCAGAAAAGTTGAGATCTGTTTATGGTTTCACACCCTTCTCTACAAAATAATCCAAAATGAGCACTTCTTGTATCTCTCTTAGATCACTAATATATTATTCCAATCCCTCAGTTTTTGGACTGCTTGGTGGCTTCTTTCTCCAGGTCTAGCTGCTGGCCTTCTTTACTCAGAGACCGTATAATCTTGTAATTAGAAGCTCTTGGTTTAACGCAAATTAGTTCCCAGGTGAGTCCATTTCCATGTTCAAATATTTCTAAGTCCATGTTCACAAATTTTTATGCAAGTATCACATGAAAATTGATCGTTAAATAAAAACTCTTAAGATCATTTAATCATTAATCAAGACAATGACCCTTAGTTGATCCCATACGAGGAACAAATAACCTAGCACTAGAAGGATTCTGCATCCTCAAACAAGGCTAAATAGGAAGAGCTTTTATCATGCGTTCATATCCAACCAAAAGCCTATGAACCCATAACTGCCATTTGAAAGTATGGTAATTTTCAAGGGAAAAATAATATTTATTATATTCTTAAATAAATTATAACTATAACTATCTTAAACATTTATGTTGATATCAAAAATAAATTTTAAAAAATAAAAAAATTATTTTTTTTTAAAAATAGCTAGTATAATAATAAAAAGGCTCTAAATCTCTTTTCTTTCTAATATGCCATCTGTCCACTTGATAATAAAACAATTATTAAACGCTATCAAGACAATAGCAAACACGTGGCCTATATATATATTAGCGTCAACAATTGCTTTATTTTATATCAAGAGAAATTAAGGGAATATTTATTAATATACTAAAGATTTAAAATTAATGATTACAATATTAATTCTCCTTCACCGTTATTTGACCTGAAAAGACACAAACCATGCCTTCACTTGTCGACGGTTCAAATTTATCTTTGTAATTCCTTCGATAACCTTCCTCCTTCAAAATTCAAACAATTTACCTATGAATTTCTTCAAAAAAATCATAACTCAAGAATGGTAATTTCGTCTTCCTCCTCGCCTAAGAAATCAAAAACAACATCTAGAGAACATGATTAATCTTCAAAAACACTTTTTTTTAATATTTTATAAAAAATTAATGGAGAATTAGTCTTGGATCCCTATCAACGTTAGGTTCTAAACTCATTTATATTAAAAAATAATATAAATTATATTTTAAAATTTTATCTAATAGTTTAGTTTATTTAGTAGAGGTTTTTTTTTTTTACAATACAAACTTCAAAGAAGAACGTATATCAATTATATATAAAAAAAAAAGTCATATATGTCAGCTATTTGTTGAAAATACAGGGAAACAAATTAAACCATGGCCCCCTTACAACTCCCTTTTTAATTTTTGGTTTCAAAGGCTTCTCATGCAATCTTTCACATTGCAGTCAAAATACTATTTGATAAAAAAAAAAATTATTTAAAATTAGTTTTTTTAGTACTTTTAGATTATTTTAATATATTAATATTAAAAAAATTTAAAATATCAAACACTCTATTAAAATATTAAAATGAGTTGAGCATTTATGAACTGCAATATGCCATCAAGGTGAACATTCAACCAAACCGAGCACTTTAGGTGTGCTTTTTTTTTTTTTTTTCCTGGTAAGAGTTCAGCAATTTTTTCTTCTTTCCAACTAGCGGGGCCATTCCCGACCCACTAGACCTTAGTGTTATAGTAGGGGAAAAGCTCCACAGGGAAGAAAGAAACATCACCAATGATATTACTGAGTCTAAAATATGAGAATTTGATCTTGTACCAAGTATATAATGGCTTCATGAAAGCTGATATTAAGGACACTTCTAAACCATATGAAAGGGAGCATATGCCATGATTATGATATTGCATAATTTCTTCTTTTGGAAAAAAGGGTTATCTGGGCTTAGCCCAAATGACCGGAATTTTTCTAGCCATGCCAACCTAAAAGGTTAAAATTTTAATTTCAACCTAAATAACTGGAATTTTAGTCCAACATCTATACCTATCCCTGTATGTTCAATATTATATCAACACACCTTTCTATATATTTTTTTTGGGTTTGCAAGAGCCAGCCACAAACATTTCATGCAAATAATTTTTTTTATTCATACAACTTTTCTATATTGAGTAAGAATATTTTTTTTACACCAATGACACTACTCATCACCAATATTTTCATCAATAACATGTTTGACATAACAATCATGGCATGACACAATAACCAACGATCTATCATGGCTAGCTAATAATAACACATCATTTCTCCAACAATGATATGTCTTGTTTTTCATCGAGAAAATCTAAGATCTGGGTGCATAGATACACCTGGTCACTAGGCAAAATTAAGATCATATCCTTGACCATATAGAGATAGCTATAGATAGCCAAACTATAAGCAATCATGTGAAGGTGCTAGACCATGCCATAGAAATTCTAGCCACATGAAAACTAAAGCATTCCCAACTAGAGCTAGGTTAGGCTATACAAGTTCTATCCAGCATATATATAATACACATCTTGTAACCTTTTTTTTTTCTCCTTATATGTTATTCTATTCACCTATATCTACTAACTTGAGCATCTAAGTTGTCCCATGTTCTCATAGAATATTTTTTTTTCATAAACAACCAAGGCTAGACAAATATATATGTTGGAGCTATCACTTTATCAATCCAAGACGTAGCATAGAAACCAATATTTTGAGTAATCAACTTCATCAAATTTGTAAATAATTTGTTAGTGCTTGATTTC
>Ga0307515_10021813_pt1 | contig 11328 bp, 10 predicted proteins | sample 17_EM_MG_FD_194513 | JGI IMG/M metagenome (GOLD analysis project Ga0307515, IMG submission 194513) | Populus trichocarpa ectomycorrhiza microbial communities from riparian zone in the Pacific Northwest, United States - 17_EM | ecosystem: Host-associated > Plants > Roots > Unclassified | place... | reverse complement strand
TTCCTAAAAAATTTAAATTTTTTTTTTTTTTTACTAAAATTTAATATGGTTTGTATGTTTTGGATCTTTTTGATGTGCTGATGTCAAAAATAATTTTTAAAAAATGAAAAAACATCATAAGTATGTATTTTGGCACGAAAAGTTATTTGAAAAGCACCCGCAACCACACTGCCAAATAAGTTTGATTGTTAGTTGAACTTGCAAGTTTGCTTTCGGAACTTTATTTACTGGAGAAAGGTAGATACTGGGAGCGACTATTTTTTCATCGTTTGTATGCTGTGGCCTTGTGCTTTGTGCTTATTCTGATAAAAGTGATATTCATGGAGATGAAGGGATTTTTATTGGGTAGTTAAGTTTCTGAAAATGTGATGAGCTTTTGTTTTCTATTTGAAATTTTGAATACCATATGATACATGTGGTTGCCGTCAAGTCTCAATATGCCAATGAATGATGGTTCAGGTTTCCAAAAGGGGTGCCTTGGGTCAGATATCATGGCATCTACAAGGACCTCCATATCAACTTAGTATGGCCTGGAAAGGATTTGACTCTGGGTAATTTTTTATGCTCGTGGGAGTTGTTTTCTTTATCATTTTCTTTTCAAATTATGTTTGAAGCATCAGTTCTGCCTTAGTTGCACGATCATAATACCAGAGTACTGTGCTTATCAAATATTCACGTTTTGAAAGTTTATACATGTAAATTCCTTAAAACTATAAACTCCCACCCCCATCAAATTCGCACTTTCCAAGACATACTTGATGATATTCTTGGATTCACTTGTTTTGCACATGGATATGGGATATGCCTTCAATCTAGCTCCCCATTGTCATACAATAACTAATGGGGTGTCAAGGAATAGATGTTCTTTTATCTCTAGGTTCCTATGGCGTAATCATTCAAATATTTCTTAAACCATGTATTTTCAGGGGTTGATAGTGTAGGCACAATTTCTGCATCTCTTGTGACCTATGCTGCTATCCAAGCATTACAACCAGACTTAATTATCAATGCAGGCACTGCTGGTGGCTTTAAGGTATGCCCTTCCCTTTCTTGTTTGAACTGCAAATTTAATTATTTTCAAAATGTTACTGGTCTTCTTGTATTCGATTTTCTTTCATTTTTCCACTGTTAAGATCATTTTTTTCTTCCACTTCAGCAAGGTTCATTCTTTTTTATTGTGCCTGTTTTTGTAGCTGCTAATTTGATTAGTTGCTAGTATTGAAAAGAGTGCATCCTCCTTTAATAAAAGCAGTAAAATGCTGACAGCCATTTTGAATATTCATCTGAAATAAAATTGTGCACTTTCTTTTAAATTTCGATCAAAAGCTGATTTATGGAGGCTTCCAGGTCAAAGGAGCATGCATTAGTGATGTGTTTCTTGTATCTGATGTTGCTTTCCATGACAGAAGAATCCCTATTCCTGTAAGTTTTCCTTAGGTTTTCCAATCTTTTTGTTATTTGTGAATAATGTAAAGGAACCTGAAATTTTGTATTGTAATTTGTAAGTCTACTCTGTGTAGGACTTTCTGATGGCCAAAACCTATATTCGAAGGCCATTAACAAAACCAACTTATTGTTGTTTGAATAAACACTCATTTCTCTAGTGAAATCTGCAATCTAGAAGTAAAGTTGTTTGAATGTTAAAGGTTGCTGGAAGTCATCATGAGCTCCGGTATTCCCTCTGGTATAGCAAACAGACTCAAAACAAAACCATGATAATTTCCCTAGCAGATGGCTAGGCTGGGTTCATGTTTTTAATTCTGCTTTATAAATGATAATTTCCTTTTGTCTGTTTGTATTTTTCAGTAGCACTACTGTACCTAATCTTTTTCTGCCTCTGCTTTTTTTTTTTCTTTTCCTGGTAGGTTTTTGATCTCTATGGAGTTGGTTTGAGGCAGTGTTTCTCGACACCTAATCTCTTGAAGGAACTTAACCTAAAGGTGAATTTATTGAACATTTCCATCCCTTATCTATATGTGCTGGATGCTTTCTTTTTGGAGTAGTGTTCAGTTTGTAGGCTCTTGCCAGTTCTGAGATCGAGTTCAAATAATCCTAATAGTTACCAATAAATAGATTATTTATTGCTTATGGAGCTCTCGTAATAGTCTTGTTTTCTGAACAAAGGAACCATGTTTTAGTGGGGTTTGACTGGAGAACTTGGCAAAATTAGTTCTTAAAATTTCTAACATGGTTAATGATCCAATATTGTCTCATCAATAAACTCTAGCAAGAAGTATATGGTTTAGTTTATGCACCCACTTATTGAATACTCTGCCAGTGATGCTGTGCTAGTCTATCCATTTCTTTGAAGTTAAACTTGTGCTGCATTCTTCTTCACATAGTAAGGTTGATTTTCTGAAATAGTTAAAAATCATCTGTAACTGACGACAGTGAATGGTTGAAGTTGTTTTGAAAGGCATTTATAAATTCCCAATGCTGAAACTACTGCATGATATGGAAAATTTCTGTATTGTTCTTGAAGCCTGCATTGACCTTAAAAAATTTTAACATACAATATGCTCATGTTTCAGGCTGGGAAATTATCTACTGGAGACTCTCTTGATATGTCCCCACAAGATGAAGCGTCGATTGTTGCAAATGATGCTACGGTTAAAGACATGGAGGTAAAGTTGAATCCTTCCCTAATAACGCAGGGGCTGAAACGTCTATGTCCTCCAATGAACTGGGTTAATGGACTAGAATAACTTTTATTGATTGCTTGATGCATATTTAAGACTTAACTTGCAAGGATAAGGTGCTTGGTTAAGAATTTGTTTTTATTGGAGTGTCAGTGTTACAAAAATGCAGGACTTCAAGTTACTTTCGATATAATATCCTTCCGTAAGTTCTGATGAATCTTCAACAGCAGCATACTATATACAGCTATACATATCAAATCTTGAACACCTTCATGTATAATGAACTTGAACTTCATTTTTTTCTTAGAGTAACGACCACCAAGATTTTCCTCTATTAATTACAAAATGCAATTTTGGGTTTTCTCCAGCGTTAGGAATTTCTTGCAATTAGCTCATCATCCATGCAGCTCACTACCTCTCTCTTTATATGATAGGGAGAATGACGCATCAAATGAAATTTATTCCTAAATTATATATGTTTCTTCAGTTCCTAATATATATGATATTTTTGGTTTCAGGGAGCTGCTGTTGCTTATGTGGCTGATCTTTTGAAAGTCCCTGCAATATTCATAAAAGCTGTGACTGACATAGTGGATGGTGACAAGCCAACTGCAGAGGAGTTCTTGCAGAATCTGGCTGCAGTGACTGCTGCTCTTGACCAGGCAGTCGCCCAAGTTGTTGATTTCATCAGTGGAAAGTGTCTTTCTGAGCTTTGAAATGATGTGACCTTCACTGCCTGATTTTTTGGAAGATGCATGTCAGGAAGTATCCAATGAACCATTGTTTCACGAGATACAATATGTGTTTGAAGAAATGTGATATTTAGCTTAAAACTGCCATAGTTTGAGAGGGCCCAATGTTTCTGGGTCTGATGGTTTGGTTTTATATTTCCACGCACTCAACTGAGGTCCAAGCATTGGGACCAACAACACAATTTGATTAGGTATACCGTTAAGCAGCCAAAAGGGTGATATGCTGTTCATCATCTATTTAACCTAACAGTTTGACTGGGTGATGGTTGTTGCTGGGAATCTTCTTGTAACAACAAAAAATGGCATAAGAACTTGGTCTGACAATCTTCTTGTATAACGGAACCTGGTATGATAATCTTAGATTGCTCTGGTATGAATTTCAGTAGTTTGACAGTTCTCCTCTTTTCATTAAAAGAGATGACAGATTGCCTACGTTCAGTTGCTTGAACTGGCATGTGCACACATATCCATGAAAAATTTAGGCAGCAATTCGTTGACTAATCTTTATTTCATGTCCACCTGTGAACCGTCCATTGCATTTGCTTCAATAGAGATTTTGACATTTAGATTTCACATTATCCTCGTTGCCCCAATTTTTGGTGCAGCTCATGTTAACGGTGCAGCTAGAGCTGAACGATGCAATAACACAAGGCTAGTGCTGCTTCTTTTTTAATTCAAGGATTTGGGGCTACATATATAGATTATAAGAAAGCTCACATCAATGCATCAATTTGCTAACCCAGCACCAAATATCAACCAAGATCATTAAACATAATCTGCATGAAAGCCTTGTTTCCCAACTACTGCCTTTACGCTACATAAAAGAATACAGATTTATGTATATCACACTATACATGAACGAAAATACAATTATCCCCTGAACCTTATTTTAATACTTCAACATAGAATGCAGCAGCTGTATATATGAGATTCCTGACCTTGCTTCATTGGGAAGTGAAGGGGTTACTGCCTAGCATCTTCTCTCAGCAAGGGTGTCAACATCTCTTCCAGCAGCGAAACCATGGGGAGCGAACAGATCGGACAAGGAGGCTTGACATCGAAGGCCAGTCCTGGCAAAGCTACAATTCTGGCTCTCGGCAAGGCATTTCCTCACCAGCTAGTCATGCAAGAATTTCTGGTTGATGGGTATTTCAAAAACACCAATTGCGATGATCCAGAGCTCAAGCAGAAGCTAACTCGACTCTGTAACTATGCAAACTTTTTTTCTCGTTCAGCTTTTCACGTCCAGATAAATAGTAGGGAATGCATGCTATCCATTGAATCTAGAAATGAGAGGACATAAGGACAATACAATCTTCTTAGGCTTAATAAATCTGTTGCAGATAGCAATTTGTACCAAACAAAACCTTTGACAATGGGGGACAGGGTTAAAGGAGTATTCTTTTTTCTTATCACCTTTTTAGGTAGTTCATATGCTAGAACTCAAAATTTAGGATATTGATACTTGGGAAAATTTACAGTACACGGATATTAAATTTACAGTACACGGATATTCTATTAGTTATTTACTAACTTTAAACAAAAGGACAAATGAGAGAGAATAATATTCATGAACATAAAAAGTGTTAAAGAATATTTCTATTTAAGATCTACCTGAGATTTCTCTCCTACTTATTTTTATCTATTTCTTCAAAGTACATTCAGATATAATTACTAATATATCACTAATTACTAACTGATATAACTCTCATTTTCACTCTATGGAAACTTGCAGGCAAAACAACCACCGTGAAAACTAGGTATGTGGTCATGTCAGATGAGATCCTGAACAAATACCCTGAACTTGCCATTGAAGGCATCCCTACCATCAAACAGCGATTAGATATCTGTAACGATGCTGTAACACAAATGGCCATTGGAGCTTCACGGGCTTGCATCAAGAAATGGGGCAGGTCTGTATCAGATATAACTCACATGGTCTACGTCTCCTCGAGTGAAGCTAGGCTACCAGGTGGCGACCTTTACTTAGCAGGAGGCCTTGGACTCAGCCCTGAAACGCAGCGTGTTATGCTATACTTTTCAGGGTGCTCTGGAGGTGTGGCTGGCCTTCGTGTTGCCAAGGATATCGCTGAGAACAATCCGGGAAGTCGAGTTTTGCTGGCTACTTCTGAAACTACCATTATCGGGTTCAAACCACCAAGTGTAGATAGACCATATGATCTAGTTGGGGTTGCCCTCTTTGGGGATGGTGCCGGAGCAATGGTAATAGGCACAGATCCAGTTCCGGTTACTGAAAGTCCTCTCTTTGAGCTTCACACAGCAATCCAGAATTTCTTGCCAAACACTGAAAAGACTATTGATGGCAGGCTAACTGAAGAGGGTATCAGCTTCAAGCTAGCAAGGGAGCTTCCGCAAATAATTGAAGATAACATTGAAGGATTCTGCCACAAGTTGATAGGAGTTGCTGGACTAACTGACAAGGATTACAACAAGATGTTTTGGGCAGTCCATCCAGGCGGGCCCGCAATCTTGAATCGAATGGAAAAGAGACTTGATTTGCTTCCTGACAAACTGAATGCTAGTAGAAGAGCTCTAATGGATTATGGCAATGCTAGCAGCAACACCATTGTGTACGTGCTGGAGTACATGATAGAAGAAAGCAGGAAGATGAAGGCAGGCGCTGCAAATTGTGATTGGGGCTTGATACTGGCTTTTGGACCTGGAATAACCTTTGAGGGAATTCTTGCAAGAAACCTAACTATCTAAATATGATATGGTGGTGTTTTGTTCTCCTACACTGGTGGCAGAAAAGTTCTAAATCCATTTTCTTGGCCCAAAACTGTCCTTGTATAACTTGATAGCTCTATCAATTCTAACTGTTTATCCAAATCTCATAGCCTACTCAAGAAGACAGGCTCTTGTATCAGCTTTGACAGGGATCACTCATGAAATATAAGTTTGCACGTCACAAAAGGTACTAGATTTGCATCAACTCTCACAATATAAACAAAAAGGAAGATTACAGCCGACAAATTAATTAAGTTAACCATCAATTAATTATGTGTTAAGTACAAAATTCCAACCAAGTTTCTGCATCCCCAACTTTACAAGTAAACCCACTTTTCTCCGGTCATAATTTGAAAGAGAAACTTAACTGGAGAACAAAACAGATCTCAACAGCATTGCCCAAGTCAATTTCAGGCAGCAATTTTGCTCGTAGACTACACCAGAAGACGGCTTCAATTACACCACTCCAGAGGGAAGACGAAGCACAAGCTGCCCTCCAAATACACTGCAAGAAAATCACAATCATATATATGTTGCAATAAAAATTGTACAGTGATGTTTCACATGCTCTTTGGATAAAAGAATGACATCCAAACATTAACAAACCTTTTCACATAATAATAACAGAAATCTGCTAAGATGAAAGTCTGGACAATTTCTGAGATAAGAACCATAGAAGGCCATAATCCGTACCCCAAGGCTACCAATAAGTGTCCACGAGTATCTAAAACCTGTTCACAAGATGCAAAACTTTAATGGTAAATTGCAACTCTAGTCAGTTAATAATTTAAAGGAAAATACTTGTATCAGCCAAAGATAAGAGAGAACGAGGGGGGTCAGAAAAAGAAGAAGAAGAAGTGTATTTGGCACATAAATTTCTTGAAGTGACTCCTACAAAAATTGATTATTTTATCATAATAAACAAGATGCAGGTTTTGCAACGCCTGTTTGAGATGGAAATGTTCTGCATGACCTCTAATGACTCTGAAATCACTTCACGACATGGCTAGCTATCTGAAAGCATGAATAGCATTTAGAGCATCACTAAAAACAGATTAAGAGTTTAAGGTTCGGCATCCCTTCCATAAGACGACAGAGACCAAACACAAACCCACAAGTAGAGAACCGAACGAGTCTAGCCCCACCCCAAATCCCCGGCTCATATATATATATAAACCTCTAATCTAATAAGCTTAGGCTCCTTGGTTCAGAAATTTTCCAAACATTCCCTTCAGAAAACATTCTAAGAGCAACCATACAAAAGATTCAGATCTGCAAGAACAAACCTGGAGGACCCAATGGGCACAGCTCAAGAACCTTGCAACACCCAATGCAAATACATAATGAGCAGTGAATGGCTCGACAATCTACAAGTACAGCGAATGAAGAGGTGAGTTTCAACTTTCAATTTGCAAACCTCCTAGACTAATACTTTCTACAATATGAAACCAAAGCACCAACCTTGGTGTTCTGCATGACACGCAACTGAGGAAGTACAGAAACAGCTTCCAGGTATACACAGAATGCCCAGAGGATCCGGTTCAGTAGATTGTGAGATGTTGATGGATGAATAAGCAAAGCTAAAACAGCACAAGGTGCCGCCTGCATCCAAATTCAATTGAAGGGTAAGAGTTAAAGGTATAATCATTATCGAGTAATCCATATCCCATATTCATTACATAGAGAAAGGGAACCAGTTAGCATGAAAGAAAGAATTTGAAGTTTGACAACCAGAAAATCTAAGAAAAAAACAAACTTAGTTTCATCCACAAGTATGTGGGTAGTATCGTAAGAGCATGTCATTGCCATGAACATGAACAAAGAAGCATAAAGGAGACATTACCGTTATATAGTGAATATTGATGGGAAGAAAAAATTGAGGAAAACATCGTGCAAGTTCATTTTTTATAAGAAGTCTTTCCTATCAAGAAACCATAAATATAACTACATTTACAAAAAAAAAAAAAAGTGTAGAGTTAATCAAATACTCACCACATAATATAATGCAAAGTTGTCTTTATCCTCCATGTAACTCGACTTCAGTTTAAAACGGATCGTATAAATAACCCACAGGGTTGTAGCCAACGTTGCCAAGTCCAGTACGGTATGAATATCATATTCCATTACAAAGCTGCAGTACAGCCTCACAGCTAAGAACATGGCTGTCAGCTCCTGAGTTTTCAGTGATAGCCCTGCAAAATATTCAAAATAATGTTACAAGCCAAAACTTTGAATCCAAAAACTGAAAGGTATAACCACAACAAGTTCCAAAATTTAACGGAAAAATCCAAACTTTATCTCTAATTACATTAGTTCCCCGTCAAAAAAAAAATTTATCCATAGAACAAAATAAAATCTAAAATTTTACCAAAGATAAAGTCACAAAATCATTGAAACACGACAAAAGAAAACCCAAAATTTAGCACAATAATCCCAGCTCTCTTTAATACCATCAATTCCAAACAAAAGCAATAACAATGAAAGAAAAAACTCAATTCAAAACCAAGAAATATATAACCATTAAATCATTGATCAACCAAAAAAGACCTGAAATTTAGCACCAGAATCCGATTTTCCCTCTATTGGAACATTTCCCATTAAACAAATCAATCCATTAATAAAAAAAATTACCATTATATCATTGAAGCACAACAGAAAAGATCGAAGATTTAACGCAAAAATTAAAAATTTCTCTCTAATTAATAACCCCCGTGAAAAAAAATTAAAACCCTAATAGTTTGGGATTCCGTTTAATTACCAGCACAAGTCTTCTCTTTCATTAACTTATAAATAAGCACAGAGATTCCAATGGAGTGAACAGCCTCAGCAGCAACAAAGAGGTTATCGTGATCGTGTACGATGAATCGGAGAAGCACCAGCGCTGTCATCCCCGCCACCACCGCCAAAAACGCCTTGACCTTCGGAGGCTGTCGTCGCACCCATGTTGTTACCACTTGGATCGGTCTCTTCGGTGGTCTCATCGTAGAATTCGATTTGATTCTCCTGAGAAAGTGATGGAAATTGAGAGAAATTGAGGGGAAATTAGGGCTTGACTGCTTGATGGAGATTTTAAAGAGGGAGGGGATTTTTATTTTTATTTTTATTTTTATTTTGGGGGGGGTGCGAAATTTTATTTTTCCCGTTATGTTTTGCATATTTAATTATTTATTATTTTTGTCTGAAGAAAAAACAGAAATCAATACAGTCACTTTAGTTTCAATAGTTGATCAAATCAACCCTTGTGCTTTGGTATTAGTCAACTTATATATTCTATTTCTAATTTAAGCTGACATGTACTAATTTTGCATGAATAAATATTGTACTAAAAGTTTTGTTATTCTCTTCCATGAATATTCAAACTTTTCTCGATTAATCTTATTAGATTTTCATCCAAACTCAATGAATTGTTTTGATTAATTGCTATTTTAAATTTACTGTTTTCACCAGCAAAATTTACAGCAATTCAACATTATTTTTATTTCCTATTACCATGAAATTAAAGTTATAAGCACATATAAAAGTTTAATTATTAATGAAGTGTTGGTCTAGTAGTTAAGGAACTATTATATTTCTTAAAGGATGAGAATCTAAGTTCAATCCCTAGAAAACACACTTATTGGAAAGGGCAGCCACAAGCCCCGAACATGATTAGTCTCATCCTTTAAAAGGGTGTAAGAATATCCGGATAAAAAAAAAATTAATTTTAAGTTGTAAGGTGTTTGATTTTTTTAATTTTAAAAATAATATACACCAATCAAATGACCTTTAAGATGTGTTATGAATGGTTTTAGAGCTAATACATGGTCAAAATTGGTGCAAAATTAGCCTATAATAAAATTAAAAAAAAAGTGACTGTAATTTCATTATTCCAATAATGAAAACCTAATAGAAAGATCGGTTGAGAAAAAAAATTAAATTTTCAAACAAAAACAAAAAAAAATTTAGTTCAATGGCAAGTTTGGTTTTGACCAAAGACTTAGGCATGTGTTACCATTTAATTTAGAATGGATTTATGTGCTCTTCCAAATTAGTGTCCAAGTAAATAGGTGTCCCGCATATGTTACGAGTTGAGTTAAATTTTTTGTAATGTAAAAAAAATATACAAGTGATTGATAATAACCCGAGTCAATCCTAGTTAACTTAATAAATTTATCACCCATAATATGAGATCGAGATTAAAAAAAAACTCCAAAAAATACCTAAGTTAAATCAATAAAAAAAATATTAAAAAAAAAGTTTTATCAACACAGGTTAACTTGACTAATGTGTGACCCGAGATATTCCAACATAAAAAAAAGTGAGAAAAATCACAAAGATTAAGGCCCAATAACCTAACATCAAATGATAAAATTAAAGAAAAAAATCAGTTTTAAAAATAAAAACTTAAAAAAATAAGTTAACTCGACTACCCCACAACCCGCAATATGAGATTTGGATTAAAAAAAATTATTTAAAAAGAAGGCCTAGATAGCAAAATTCGGTAACCAGATGACCCCATTTTTTTTAATATTATTTAATTTATTAAAATTACAAAAGAAACCCAAGTAAACCTAAAAATAACAAAAGAAAAATTACAAGAAAAGGACTAAAAAACAATTGAAAACAACCTTAGTTTTGAAAGGCAATCATGTAACTCTACCGATCAAATAAAAAGAAAAGATGAAGAAGTTCCTGTGCAAGTTTTTTTTATTTTTGCTTTATTGTGCAAATAATTTTAAAAAGAAAAAAGAAGCCCCTAATTAAAAGCATATATTTTCATTTTCAAGAATAATAAAGTAATTTAGCTGTACTAAAAAAAAGTTTCTTGACTAATTTATCCCTAATCACTCTTGTAATATCCAATAAATCCCCTTGAAAAGATAATTTTAACCCCAACTACTAAGTTTCGATGAGAATGGCGGAATCTTTTGTTCTAGTGAATAGTGTAATATGTTTCGCATTACAATATTTCACTTGTAACTTTAATTTTTATTTATTTAATTATTTTTTTTGTAATGTTTTAATTAACAGTGTAATGTGTCTGGGATGACTTTTAGTTTTTTTAATGTAATATGTACCTATGTTTTAGTCGTTGATAGTGCAGGTGGATGCCACTAATTCCCATATGGAAGGACTCAATAATTAATAAATTAAAAATGGAGGCTTCAATTAGAACAACGTTGGACCGCGTGCGATTTCCTTCCAGGAAA
>Ga0307515_10021812_pt1 | contig 11329 bp, 7 predicted proteins | sample 17_EM_MG_FD_194513 | JGI IMG/M metagenome (GOLD analysis project Ga0307515, IMG submission 194513) | Populus trichocarpa ectomycorrhiza microbial communities from riparian zone in the Pacific Northwest, United States - 17_EM | ecosystem: Host-associated > Plants > Roots > Unclassified | place... | reverse complement strand
TAGAGATAAATATGTGTAGTCATATTTGATGCCATCAAGATTCAAGAGAGAAAACATGATGTTTATTGAATTGAATTTTGTCATTAAAAAAAAATATTCAAATTTTTATTGTGGATTCTTGAATGTGAATTTGCATGGTAAAATTATCATTTTACCTTTATAACACAAAATTTATAATTTGATATAACGTGTAAAATGATTTTATTTATATAATTAAATTATCAATTTAAAATCACAAGTTCTAAATAAATATCAAATATAAATCTCATAACTAAAAAATATTTAATATTGTAGCATGGTCGATAAAGAGTATTTCTTAAGCTAATCTCATATATTTAAAAATAGGGATGACACATGTACCCATTAATTGATTTTTTCTATATTTATGTTATAGGGTAAAAAAATTAAATATTTATATTTAATTTATTGAGTTTCATATATTTATTATTTATTATTCAACATAAAATAAAATATATATATTAAATAGTAAAATTATAAATATTAGTGTATTATGTTAATATTGATATATACATTTATTATATTGGATTATCAAAAAAATAAATGCTTTATATATATAATATAAAAATAAATATATATTATGTTATATATGTAATATATATAATATAATTATTTATTTAAAAAAAAACTCATTCATTTTTTAGTTGACTCGAGTCTATATTCATCGAATTAAATTGCCATAAATTAGAAGAGCAAAGAGTTTTGCGATGGTAAAAGAATTAACTTATTAATTAATTAATCTGAACCAAAGAGAGAACCCTCCAGAGCCCGCCACGTGCAACTGACATGGCTAAATACTATTTTAATCCAGCATCTGCTGAATATTGTTCTCATGTTTTTCATTTTTCATTTTTTCCTTTCCTGTCTCCGTCTCTCGACTCCTTGGACTCGGTGTATCTATCTCACAGAGAAAAACTGGGATCCAAAATTAAATTATAATTTAATTAGTGATTATTTATTTAAAGATGCAGCTGATAAATGCGGTGATGGCGACGAGGATGTTGACGGTGTTAGCTCAATCAAACGGAGAAGATGGAATTCCGTTTGGATCGGTCTCATGGTTTGTGTACGCAGGAATTTCTTGCTTCCTCGTTATCTTCGCGGGTATCATGTCTGGTCTTACCTTAGGCCTCATGTCTCTCGGCCTTGTAGACCTCGAGATTCTTCAACGTAGTGGCACTTCTACCGAGAAAAAACAAGCTGGTTGGTAATTTCTTTATTCTTTTTTTCAAACGCAATTTTCGGCATTGATTTTCTCTGATTGTTTTAATTTTAATTTTATTAGCTGCAATTCTTCCGGTTGTTCAAAAGCAGCATCAGCTTCTGGTGACTCTGCTTCTATGTAATGCTATTGCTATGGAGGTAATCTTCGTTTGAATTTATCGCTTTTAGGCCCCCTTTGGTAATGCGGTTGCAAGTGCTTTTCAAAGTGAGTTTGGACGGTAAAAGCATTAAAATTAATTATTTTTTTATGGTTTTAATGTGAAGAATCTGTCAAAACCATTGAAAAAAAAGGCATCAAATTGATGTTTTTTTGAGTTGAAAAGCACTTTTGCTAAATCACCTGAGTCGCATTACGCTTATTTATGCTGAAATCAAAGAGATGTGGCATTTTAACAACAATTAGGAGATGATTGTTAATCTAGATTAATTACTATGGAGGAATGCTATTCAGAGAATATTTTTTTTTGTTATACATATTGTTAAAGAAAAGCATGCTGCAAAAATGTGAGTACCGCGACTAGCTTTGGGTTAGAGAGAGTGAGGCTGCTTAGTGAACTTGCAGATAATTGTGCGATTCATCTCTGTTGAATATTACTATTTTGCTTGAATTTCGTCTCTCTTGAACATTAGTGTGTTGCTTGAATTTTCAGTAAACAGTTGTTGATAGCAGTTAGATATGGTGCTCTGCATGCAGGCTCTTCCTATATACTTGGATAAGCTTTTCAATCAGTATGTTGCTATTATACTTTCTGTGACTTTTGTGCTAGCTTTTGGGGAGGTACATTTTTTGTCTACCTACTTTCATCTTGCTCAGCTCTTCTTTAACCAGGCTTAAATAATTAAATGTGATAGAACTTTTTAGTCTTAGCTGAGGTGGACATTCTCTATTTTCAGGTTATTCCACAAGCAATATGCACCAGATATGGACTTGCTGTAGGTGCCAACTTTGTATGGCTTGTGCGAATTTTGATGATAACTTGTTATCCAGTTGCATATCCCATTGGAAAGGTAAGTGGTACAACAGAAATTGCTACACCCGAGTTTTGTGTAAAGTAGGATCACGAGTTGTTGGATAAATTTCCAGTGTTCTTTTAAAATAAAAGGCAGTAAAACAAGCCCAAGTTTGTACCTATTATTTAACTTTTTTCTTTTCTTTTGATGATTAGCTTTTCTAGCTTACTTCGTATGAACTCATCTTATTACAGAAACAATTTTATGCATACACTATAAAATCCTGCATCCACCTCTGTGTATATCTTTCTTTCACTTAATGGTTCTCTGTTTACCTGTATGATCTTGGCTGTAGAAACATTGTAATTGTGGAGCTAGATTAATAAGTGATTTAGTGGTTTGCTACAGCTGTAGTAATGATTATTGCAGAAATAAGAATAGAGTTATGAATAGCTGTTAGTTTCTTCCATGTTCTTGAGCTATAAGGATGTAATTGTTTTCCTCTCCCATTGAAGAAGGAAAAATATTGTACCTAGCTGATTTGAACTATGAACCTTCAGTTATTTAGCTTTTTCTGGCTTAAAAAGAAAAATTGGAAAAAAAAAAATACTGTTTTATTCTGCAACGTATTCCTGCATGATAGTTCAGCCTATCCTCACATTTTGAAGTCCACGCAGCCTGTTTTATATACTTATGTACTCTCTAACTCCAAGAAATGTCATGATACAGGTTCTGGATTGTGTGTTAGGACATAATGAAGCATTATTTAGGCGGGCTCAATTAAAAGCTCTCGTTTCCATCCACAGCCAGGAGGTAAAGTAAATTGTGGTTCCATCCACAGCCAGGAGGTAAAGTAAATTGTCTAAAACATATAGATTACAAGTTAATTGACCACAGAAATTCGTCACGATTTAAAAACTTTGGAAGTGTTAATACATCCCCATTTCCTTTCCTCTTTTTTTCATTTACAATGTAACATCTTTTTCTTGAAACATCTAGGCTGGCAAGGGTGGTGAACTCACACACGATGAGACAACAATTATTAGTGGGGCACTAGATTTGACTGAAAAGGTATGCACCATATGAAATTAGCATCTATTTTTTGGTTTGTGTACCATTCTTCACTGTAAAATGTTGATGTTGGCCATGAATGGTGCATAATTTTTTTCCTTTCTATTGTATTCTCACAATTCAGATGCGTGAATATGTATTAGTTAGGGAAATGTGATCACTTCATCTTAAATTTTTTGATTGGATTAGGGACAGGGAGGAGTGGAGTGGGTGGGGGTCTTCTGTAGTCAATTGTATTTTGCTTGTTGCCTAACTTATTGAGAATTGATTTTAATTTGATTTGAACTTCATATCTAAGCTGGAATTGCAATCCTAAGTTTCCCAAGGGGTTCCAGAAGACAAATAAATTTTGCGAATCCATACAAAACCCTCTGCTATGCCTGTTTGGATTGAAACCCCCTCACCTTTTTTTTTTAATTCAAATTCTTGAATTATGGGTCATTTGGATGGAGACTTGTCCATCAAATTCCTTTCATTTTATTTATCTGTCAAATGACATGAAAATCACATGTTCCACCCCAGTTAGCTGAATTATTGTTCCATCAAGTGAAAAAATAACACTCTTTTCATTGCCATATCTACGTTTCTTCTTCCCTTGCATTTTTGTAGACACCAAAGAGAATATAATTACACTCAAGACCCATTTCTCTCAATTGTCATGCTTTAAAAAAACCAAAATCAGATTTGAAACAAACCAAAATACCCATATTTACATATACACACTATTGGATATGTAAATATAAATCTTTTGCAAAAAGAAGTTACACCAACCACCAAGTTCACCTACTCAAACAAAGCTCATGAAGGAAACAAAGAGAGGTTGCCAATAAAGAGGTTTTGTTTCAATTGGGGTTTTCAAATTATGTTTTCATTACAAAAAATGGGATTTTCAAATTTATTTCATTTTAAGCTTAAGAAATTTTTGAGTTTGAAGGAATCTGGAGATGTAAAATTGAGGTTTGCTTGTTTTTTTAATTCCTTGTGTTCCTTTTCGTGCAATTTAACTCTTTTTTTTTTTTTTATGGATATAATCCTATAGTTGTGAGAAAATTTAATGCCAAGTGGTCTCGATTATTACTTGGCTATGATCATTTTAAGCAAATTTACTTATTTACCTGGATGGTCACTGCTTCTTCTTTTTTTTGTTCTTTTTTTTTTAAAGTCAATTAACATAACTATTTTAAAGTTGATGATGATGATGATGGGGGTTGGGGTGCTAGGTGTACAGATTAGCCAATAAATTCACAAAGTGACTTATTTGTATATAATTCCACTCCTAGATTAAATATTTTGAGATTATATTTCAACCTGCATCTTAAAGTAAAGTTTTATGTTTAAACTTGACCAGACTGCTGAAGAGGCTATGACACCTATTGAATCAACTTTCTCCCTAGATGTCAACTCGAAGTTGGACTGGTAAGTTTTGCTCAGCTGCTCCTATTGCCATGGCGTTTTCACTTTCTTGTGTTTCATTTAAATATTTGCATATAGTTGTGTTTATATATTTATTTAATAATACTTGTAACTCAGGGAGGCAATGGGAAAAATTCTTGCCCGGGGTCATAGCCGAGTTCCTGTGTATTCCGGGAATCCAAAAAATATCATTGGACTTCTTCTGGTGGGTTTTGTATTTTATAGATTCTTGCAGATTTAAGAGTTATTTTATATAGGAGAAACCTATCAATATATCCATCTAACGCCATTTATCAACTGTATCCTTTTAAAAAAATCAATCACTTATAACCTTTGGTTTGTTCCTGATCTTTAATATATCCTCTCTCAATTATTTTTGGTAAAATTAATGGTCTCATGTGCAGCAGTTGACAGTTTCAATATGAATCGACTTAAATGGGTATTTTAGTAAATGAGCAATAGAAACAAATGAAAGTTACAATTAATAGAAGGGTGTGATTGAGAGATGGTGTGAGGTTATATTGATGGGTTTCCCCTATTATATATGCTACTCTGGTTTAATTACCTGATTTGCATGTGGCTGTTTTTATTCTATTTGGAAGTAGGTGAAAAGCCTTCTCACTGTTCGACCTGAAACAGAGACCCCGGTTAGTGCAGTTTCTATCCGAAGAATTCCACGGTGTTTAATGCCTCTCCCCCCTTCTATATTTTTCTGGTTTCCTCCTTGAACAAAGTACAGAATATATGCTAAGTGTATGTATGTTGATATTTCTCCAGGGTTCCATCTGATATGCCTCTGTATGATATACTGAATGAGTTTCAAAAGGGTAGCAGTCATATGGCAGCTGTTGTGAAGGCCAAGGGGAAAAGCAAGGATCTCCCGCCAGCAATTGACGGAGAAGAACAGGAAGGAAGCAAAGTAACTGGCAGGGATTCCCAATTGACTACTCCATTACTGTCCAAGCAAGATGAGAAGTCAGATAGCGTTGTTGTGGATATTGACAGGGTTTCAAGGTCAAGTAGGCATCCTTCTTCACAGCGCAATGATACTTCACCAAATGGATTGCCCCAGCTATCAGAGGATATTGAAGATGGTGAAGTAATTGGCATCATCACCCTAGAAGATGTATTTGAAGAACTTCTGCAGGTAAATTAGAGGCCTCTGTTAACTTTCTTCCTTCCAGTTCTAGGATCTAAGCAGCCATTTCCATGAATGCTAATAGTAGTATTGACTACGCAGGAAGAGATTGTGGATGAAACAGATGAATATGTAGATGTACATAAAAGGTATTTTGGAGTTGATCCAGCTATAAGTTAAGTTTGGTGCCCAAAAATTGCCAAAACAATTGACAATTTCTTTTTTAAATACTGTGCAGAATCCGTGTGGCTGCAGCTGCAGCTGCTTCATCTGTGGCACGGGCGCCGTCAAGTCGAAGGTTAACAGCCAATAAGGGAGCTGTAAGTGAAAATCATGTCTTGGGCAATTTCTTTTTTCTCTGAATTCAATCGTATGCTTCATCTATAATGCCAAACAGCCATATCCATATCTCCTCTCCCTGGATAAAAAAGCCCCCGGGTCCACTTGTTCAGAGATTGTAGTGCAACATTTTGAAAATTGCTTCACATTTTCATGTGCAAAATCAATAGCAGTCCATCATTCTGAAATTCAAATCCTACATATGTACCCAATTATGCGGATCAAAGTCTCCTGCTGGTTTTACTCTTGTTGCTTAGCCTTGAGATGTTGTCATTTCTTTCAACACACCAGATGAATTCTTCAAGTGATCGAAGACTGATTTGTCTCTTTCTATATTTCCCAGGGAGGGCAAATTAAGTCAGGGCAAACACTGAAGAAATCTGAGAATGATTCAAGTGCCACAAGGTTACAAGGAACAGCTGGTGAGCCTTTTTCTTGGAAACAATAGGTAAATAGTTTATAAGTATGTACTTCTGGCAATAATCCTGAAAAGAGTTTGTGTTTTGGTCTGCCCCGTAACACTAAGAACTAAATGCCTGTAATATAGCAACACAAGTTTTGTTTATATTTGATAACATTTTCTTTAAACTATTTTCTTTTCCATTATACTTGATCTGGAATTGTGCTTAGAAACATAAATGTGGAGGACTTAGAACCTCTTGGTAGGCCCCCATTAGTTTTTGGAATGTATTTACATGACAATATATTCCAGATCATAATAAGGCATGTACCATAGCGTTGTGATGTCAATATGACTTGTATTTTTTGGTTTTAGTTCTCATCGAGGCCAAAGTTGTTTGGCTGTGACTATGGGGTGAGCTACCAATACTGTTTCGAGTTCTGTTGTTTAGTAAAAAACAATTAATTAGTCCTTGTAATTTTATAAACTATATATATTTTATCCCTTTGTTTTTAAATTCATTTATAACTTAATCATTTTTGTCCAATTCATGTTCCTTTTTCAATTTATTTTGCAAAATAGATATGGTAAAGAAAGAAGTAGATAGAATGGAAAGATTGACGAGAAATCAAAGCATTTTTTAAAGCAAAATACTATTAAATTAAGCATGGTTAACTCTAGTTAAAGGAATATTTAATTATTTTTTACATGAGGGATTAATTAATTTGTTTTGATGAACTACAAGTACTAAATTATAATTAAACTCGTATTGTTTTATTTTGTTGCACGTGGATGCACAACATCAGAAGATTTGAAGGAGTCATCATCTAGTTGATTAGTTCAGGGTTGTTAGGAAACCTGGTTATATTTTTTTATTAGAGATTCTAAGGGTAATAGACTGATTGTGGCTAGAGAAGATATTAACATTCTTAGTGCACCTTACCTGTGATAAGATGTATTGTGTGATTTGATGTGGTTTAAAGGTTTTGAGGAATTTTTTGGTCAGTAGTTTATCTATGGCTTAGGATTGAGATTTATTCGTATAAATAAATCTGGTTTTAAAAAATTAATATCGGCTTGTGTATCCAAATAAATTCTTATGAAAAAGGTTTTTTTTCTCATAATTTGTATATTATGGCGAAAAATACTCAATTAAAATTGGTGAATATTTACAATATCTCTGAGAATTTTCTATTTAACTCTTGATATTTAGATATCAGCCACACTTGGAGGTCTAACTTGAAATATTAACTAAATTCTCATGGATTCAATGAACCGATCATTAAATCTAAAATGCATGCTAAAAATAAAATAAAACATACCATATATTTTATTTTTTTAAGAAAAATATATGATTTTTAATTTTATTTTTGAGAGACATAGTCGTATGCAATTATAACATTTTTTTTGTCTTTTTGGTTTTAAGCATTCAAAAACATATAAGAAAATGCAAACACATTTGTTTTTAACTATATTTTACTCACACACCCTACAATTATATTTTTACAATTCATCAAAATTCAAAATAATTCAAACAATAATTTAAACACACATTAAACATTTAAAATTTGTAAAAAAAAAAGTTAGGCCAACCAAAATTCTCAAAACAATCTAGAGGTCTTAGAAAGTTAGAACTCGTGAACCAACTAGAAGCTTCTGAAAGTGCGAAACACTAGCAGCGTGTGGAAACATGCGCCGTCACCATTGGCGACACGTGGAACCACATGCCTCAGCAAGTAAAACCAGAAAGATGGGTGGATCTGAAGCGGTCGTGACTGGTGTTTGGTTGTTGCGACTGCTATTAACAAAAAGAAGACACAGATGCTACTAGTGTCGCCGCCATAACTCAGCCAAAATTAGTGCTACCATGGTCGTTATGGATAGAGGAGTTGAGGTTGATGACTAGAACAAGATGATTGGTCGATGCTTTAAAGGTTGTTGGTTGCGTCATGGGTATGGTTGATGAAGGCGATGGGGCTTGTGGTGGTGCTGACATTGGACAATGAAGGAGAAATGGGTAAAGGCTTCGATTTTGTTTATTTGGGTTTCAAGTAAAAAAAGAGATCGATAGTTTTCTTTTGTTTTGGAAAGAGAGAGGTTGTGGTCGGCGGTGCTACTCATGATCATAAGGAAGAGCTATTAGTCAAAGCTCAGTTGGGAGTGGTGGTAGATGTTATAAGGGTTGATGGGAACTAAGGTTTTGGTGTGGTGTATGGGTGTGGGGAGAGCATGTGTGAATAATTTTTTTTTAATTTCTGGTCTCTTTAGAAATTTCCCCCTTAAATTTATGCCTCTTCTTTTATGTGTTAGGCATCTCTATTTATAGGTAAAAAAAATTGTTATTTATAATTACTTAGTCTCCAAGTAAAGTCGGTGACCAAGTAACTCAAAAATAATTTGGTCCTTCAACTTATTTTTTTTTCCACATCTGGTCCCTTTGTAAATTTTGATTTTTCTTATTTTTGTATTTTGAATTTTTTTTAAAAAGAGCACATTAACAACAGAATGCATAGGAAAAAGACATTGCAAGTGATGCAAAGACATTAAGAACATATTTTTTGGATTTTTGTTATTATTTTGCTATTTTTGGTGTTTTCTAAAAAAAATTCAAAAATTGGGTAAAAAATTGGGTAGCAACATATGCCCTCTATTTACAATACTAACGGAGAAAAGATTTGTAAAGTGCTTTGCGTAGTAAGTTTGTAAAGACAAACGGATTGTTCTTCCAAAGCTAATCCCCTCATAGCTTCTAATTTAGTTGACTTGAAACTTTGTTTTCTCAGGAATCTTCTTCAACCAGAATTATGATCAAACTATGTACACCTTGGTTATCTTGAAATTCCAATCTATCGATCCCCTTTAACTAAAATATTTTCCAAAAGTTTGGTAAACTTGAGATCCCAATTAGGTGATCTTCTTTAATCAAAACTAAAATTTAAAAAACGGTTCGGCTAACCTGAAATTCCAATCTAGCGATAGCTTAGTCAACTTGAGATCCCATCTGGCGATCCCCTTTAATCCAAACCAAAATGTTGTCTTCAGTTGGGTTAACTTGAAATCTCTATCTAGAGACCCCCTTTAACCAGAACCTTGGCCTTTGTCTTCAGCTCGGTCAATTTGAGATCTCATCTGATGATCCCTTTTAACCAAAACCAAAATGTTACCTTCAATTGAGTTAACCTAAAATCTCAATCCGGTTGTCTTGTTGGATGATCCACCCATCTTAGAATTCCAAAGAATATGTGTGTGTGTGAAAATGATCTCATTATCACGGGTGACCTCTCTTTTAAAATTAAAAAAATAATCTATTTTCACAAGCGACCTGCCTCTTTTGACATTCAAAGATTGACTTATTTTAACGGTAACCTGTCATTTTTCAAATTCCAAAAAGAACTTCAACAAGCGTTCATGCTTCCCTGAAATTTTTCTATTTTCACTAACGACCTATTCATTTTGAGATTCAAAAACTGGTCTATTTTCATGGACGACTTACCCTTTTGCAATTTCAAAAGAAACTTCTACAAGCGTTCATGCTTTCTTGAAAATGGTCTATTTTCATGGGTGAACTGCCCATTTTGAAATTAAAAAATTGATCTATTTTTGTGAGTGACCTACCTTTTTGCAATTCCAAAAGAAACTTCAGCAAGCGCTCATGCTTCCCTAAAAATGATCCATTTTCACGGGCGAATTGCCCATTTTGAAATTAAAAAAACTAGGTTATTTTCATCGGCGACCTACCCTTTTCAAATTCCAAAAAGAACGTCAACAAGCATTCATGCTTCCCTGAAATTGGTCTATTTTCACAAGCGATCTGACCATTTTGAAATTCAAAAACTGGTTTATTTTCTCGAGCGTTTTGCCCTTTTCAAATTCCAAAAAGGACTTCAGTAAACGTCCATTCTTCCTTGAAATTGGTCTATTCTCATGGGCAACCTGACCATTTTGAAATTCAAAAACTGGTCTATTTATACGGGTGGCCTACCTATTTTTAAATTCAAACAAGGGTCTATTTTCATGGGTGACCTGCCTATTTTTAAATTCAAACACTGGTCTATTTTTATGAGCAACTTGCCCATTCAAATTTAAACTGGTCTATTTTTATGGGCGACCTGTCTATTCGAGCACTAATCTATTTTGACAGGCGACCTGCCAATTTAAAGAAACCAATGTATTTTAATAGGCGACCTGCCTATTCAAAAAGTGATCTATTTTTATGGGCGACCTACCCATTCAAAAATTGATATATTTTCAAAAATTGTTATCTTCCTAATGACAGGGTTGATTTTCTCCTTTGAGAATTTTCTAATAGTAGGGTTCTCCTTACTTTGTTTCCTGATTATAGGGTTTAACTGATATTTCCTAATTATGGGGTTTGAACTTGGATTCCTTGCTATCATAGATCAAGAATTCTTTCTTTGTCAACTCTAATTCATCAAAATATTGTTGGATTTCAATGAGGATATTCCAAAAAAAATTCAAAAATATATATGCAAGATTTGGGGTTACATGATATGCATGTATATTTACCTGGTTTGAAATATAAGCCCCCCTCTTTAATGCTCCATCGTTATAGGGTGCTTTTGTTTGCTATCCAAAGCCTTCTCAATTTTTCTGATTCATCAGCTCATTTGAGTTTACTGTATGCCATTTCTCCACTCAAATATAAATGTAGTGCCCATCTTAGGCTATTCACGACAATTATTGCTCTCATTGTTTATCAAGTCTGATCATGCCTCCAAGTGTGGTGTTGCTTGATTCATCGTAAAGGAGGTTAA